>ERZ1026792.608-NODE-608-length-27436-cov-2.951847_pt1 | contig 27436 bp, 18 predicted proteins | sample MGYA00520884_ERZ1026792 | MGnify/ENA primary metagenome ERZ1026792 (study PRJEB33270, sample SAMEA104284473) | anaerobic digester metagenome | biome: Anaerobic digester microbiome; feature: mesophilic sludge digester; material: Anaerobic digester biomass | place... | reverse complement strand
GAGCAGTTGTCGTAGACGAACACGCTTGCGTGAGGCAAGACGTTGAGGTGGTCGCGGACGACCTTCGCCACTGTCGTGACCTCGTTGTGGCATGGGATGAGCACGGCGACGCGCGCGGATCGCGGTGTGTCGGATGGGCGCACGGCTCAGTACTCTAGCTGGGTGTCGGCCCACCGAGGTAGGCTCTCCGCTGGCATGGACGACGCGGCGCGGCTTGATCTTGACGATGGCGCCAACCGGTTGCGAGGTCTGCGCATCCTCGGGGCTTGCGACAACTACACCCCTGACAGCAGCGGTGGAGCTGAGAAGGCCGCGCACGAGATCTACATGCGATGGGGTCGGGCCGGCGCCGACGTTCACGTCGTCTCCGTTCACCACGAGCCACACCCCATCGTCGGTCGCGTCCACCCACGACGAGTGCCGCTGCACCGCGTCGTACCTCGGTCGCGCATCTCACACTGACGGACAGCGGATCAGATCGGCAGGTTGCCGGTGGCCGTGCGCGTGCTGCCGTGGTCGCGATAGGCGCCGATGGTGCGCTGTGCGATGCGCATCTGGTGGATCTCGTCGGCGCCATCGGCAAAGCGTGCCCAGCGCGCATGCTGGAACATGTGCGCCAACGGGGTGTCGGTGCTGTAGCCGAGGGCACCGTGCACTTGGATGCTGCGGTCGATCACGCGGCCCAGCATGTTGGCCACGAAGTGCTTGGCCATCGAGACCTCGCTCTTGAAATCGGCTCCGCTGTCGATGAGGTAGGCGGCGTGCAGCACCATCAGCTTCGCCTGGTAGATCTCCATGGAGCTGTCGGCGATCATCCACTGGATGCCCTGCTTCTCGGCCAGCACACTGCCGTGCGAGTACCGCACCAACGAACGATCGACCATCATGTCGAGCGCCGTCTCGGCCTGGCTGATCCAGCGCATGCAGTGCGCCAAGCGGGCCGGCCCGAGGCGGTACTGGCCCAGCATGTGGCCTTGCCCGCGACCGCCCAGCATGTTCTCGGCGGGGATGCGCAGGTCTTCGATGACGATCTCGCTGTGGCCGTTGGCGCCGTGCATGGTCTCCACCTCGCGCACGCGGTTCCACCCGTCGCTGGGCAGGTCGACAATGAAGGCGGTGTTGGCGGCCTGCGGCAGGTCGGGGTTGTCCTCCGTGCGGCACACGAGGATGGCGAACTTGGCCCGCCGGGCGTTGGAGATGAACCACTTGTGGCCGTTGGCGACCCACTCGTCGCCGTCTTGCACGGCGGTGGTCTTGATGAGCGTCGGGTCACTACCCGCGACTTCCGGCTCGGTCATCGCGAAGCAGCTCATCGCCGTGCCGTCGCACAGCGGCTTGAGGTACTTCTCCTTCTGCTCGGGCGTACCCCAGTGCAGCAGCGTGTGCATGTTGCCCTCGTCGGGCGCCTGGCAGTTCAGCACCCACGGCCCCATGCTGGCCTTCGCCGCCTCGGCCTGCACCATGGCCAGCTGCACGTGCCCCAAGCCCATGCCGCCCCACTCCTTGGGCATGTGCGGCATCCACAGACCGACTTCCATCGCCTGCTTGCGCAGCGCGATGAGCTTGCCGATGTAGTCGGCGCGGTCCTCGTCGCGCAGCTTGTCGAGCTCCGCTTCACCGGGCTTGACGACGTCGTTGACGAACGCGCGCACCCGCAGTCGAATCTGTTCCAGCTCCGGACTCAGCGTGAAGTCGATGGCCATGCCGGCGTTCCCCTTGTCGTTCTTCTGATCGTTGATCTGATCGTTGTTCGTGATGGTCGTTCGTGATCGCCGTGGCGATTCCCCAAGTCCGGCCACTGTAGGTTCCGGGAATGCCCCAGGACCTGTTCGAGCTGACCGGAAGCGTTGCACTCGTCACGGGCGGTTCCCGTGGGCTGGGTCGCGAGATGGTGCTGGCGTTCGCCCAGCACGGGGCCGACGTGGTGATCGCCAGTCGCAAGCTGGAGAACTGCAACGCCGTCGCCGCCGAGGTGCGCGCGCTGGGGCGCCGAGCGCTTCCCGTGGCCTACCACGCCGGCAGCTGGGCCGATGCCGATGCGCTCGCCGACGCGGCGTACGCAGAGTTCGGGAAGATCGACATCCTCGTCAACAACGCCGGCATGTCGCCGCTGTACGCCGGGCTCGACACGGTCACCGAGGAGCTCTTCGACAAGGTGATCGGCGTCAACCTGAAGGGCCCGTTCCGGCTGTCGTCGATCGTGGGCACGCGCATGGCCGCAGGTGCCGGTGGCTCCATCATCAACATCTCGTCCATCGCCAGCCAGCGCCCCAGCCCCGGCGAAGCGCCGTACGGCGCGGCGAAGGCGGGCGTCAACTCCCTCACGCAGAGCATGGCTGCAGCGTTCGGCCCGAAGGTGCGCGTGAACTGCATCGTGCCCGGCCCGTTCCTCACCGACATCTCCAAGGCCTGGGACATGGAGGCGTTCAACGCTCGGGCGAAGAGCGCGTTCGCGCTCGGTCGCGGCGGCCAACCGCACGAGATCGTAGGTGCCGCGTTGTACCTCGCCAGCGAAGCGAGCAGCTACACCACCGGCGCGTTCATCAACATCGACGGCCTGCCGCGGTAGTTCGCCGGCCATCAGCCGATCAGCGTCAGCGCCTGCTCCAGCAGGCTGACGGTGTGAGCGTGAAACTGGTCGCCTGTCTCCTTCGGCGCCAACCCTGCACACGCACGTGCGTGAGTGCCTTCGAGGATCAGCCCGAGCCGATAACAGGCGAGCACCCGATACCACAGCAGATCGTCGAGCGGTCGTGGTACCTGCGCGGCGTAGCGCTCGATCACGTCGTCGCGCGACGGCAACCCCGGCGCCGCCACACTCACGCCGATGCCGTCGTTGGCCGGCCACGTCGCCAGCAGGTGGCCGAGGTCGAGCAACGGGTCACCGACCGTGGCCAGCTCCCAATCCACCATCGCCGCCACCGCCGGCCGATCGCGACGGATGAGCACGTTGCCGAAGTGGAAGTCGCCGTGCATCACGCCCGGCCGCACGTCGACGGGCAGGTGCGCGGCCAGCCACTCGCCCACCACCCCAACACCGGGGATGTTCGGCCCGGTGTAGCCGGCCAGCTCGCGGTAGCTGTCGAGCTGCGCGCGCCAGCGGCCGACCTGGCGCGCTGCCCAGCCGTCGAACCTGCCGAGATCGCCCAGCCCCACCGCGACGTGGTCGACGGCGGCCAACGCGACGATGGCATCGGCCATCGACAAGCCCATCGCGTGCTGCCAACCGGTGTCGTGTTCGAACGGCGCCGGCAGACCGAGGGTGGGGTTGAAGCCGTCGACAGGCTCCATCAGGTAGAACGCCGCTCCCATCACCTCGGGGTCGGGCTCGGCAGCGATGAGGCCGGGATGCGGCACATCGCTGCCGGCCAACGCCGCCAGCACACGTGCTTCGCGTCGCATCGTCTCATCGCTGTTGGCCCGCTTGTGCACCGGCGGCCGGCGCAGCACGAAGGTGCGGCCTGCCCGCGTGAACCGCAGCAACACGTTCTGCGTGCCGCCTGTGATGAGCGAGGCCTCCGCCAGCGGGCCCACACCGAGGCCGCGAGCGTCCATCCAGCGGGCGAGCGTGTCCAGATCGACACCAGGAACGTGGACGGCGCTCATGTCCGAGAGTATGGACGCGCGCAACCAGCGGCCACGGGCCGGACGATCAGCCGGCCAATGGGCAGCCAACTGAACTCACCGGCGTGTGCCGCACCGAACGCGCTCAGACGAGATGGAGTCGTGAGGATCGCGACCCCGACTGGGCCATCGGCGACCAGCGATCGACCAGATCGTCGCACCAACCGTCGTACTCGTGGTGCGACAGCAAGGATGGCGCGGCGCTGATGACCCGCCATCCGCCGGCGACCAACCGGAAGAACAGAGCCAGAGAGTCACCCTCGTTGCGCATCAGGTCGGTGAGCGCCGGCACCACCAACGTGCGGGTCGGCAGCCCCTGCAATCGGTGGGCCACCCCGTCGAGCGAGTCGAACGCCTCGACCACGACGAACGCACCGGTCCAACGCAACCCGACTTCCGCCATCGCCTTCACGCCGTGCCGCACCACGTCACTCATCGGCCCGACCTTGGCTGTGTGCCGCTGGCCGCGGTACCAGCTGTCGCGCTCACGGCTCTCGAACAACGGGGCGACGATGGCCGCATCGCTGTCGACGAGGCCCGGGTGGTCGACGCCTTCTGGTTGCTCTGCGCCGCACGAGCAGGTGAGATGGCGAAAGGCTCGGCGAGCGTCGTTGCGCTCACTGCGCTTGCGATAGCTCATCGGCTGCTGGCACCACCAGCAGTCGAAGCCGGCGGGAAGCGGCGTGATCAACTTGCTCACCTGAGCGGCGGTGAGCCCGAACTGGGTGCACAACGAGGTGACCGTCTGGTTCGTGTTCCAATAGAGCTCATCGAGCAGGGCGTGTTGTTCGGGCGCGAGCATGGCGCGACCTCCGGGACCGTAGGAGTGATCACCTGGGAGGCGGGGTCGTCGCGCTCCGAACCGTCTCGAACCATACCGACGACGGTGAGCGACGCAACATGCATCTCGCACATGCCCCTCAGCCAGTGCTGCGTACGCCTGCTCCGCCGTCGATCACGTAGGTCTCGCCGGTGATCCACGACGCTGCGTCGGAAGCGAGGAAGACCGCCAGATTGGCGATGTCCTGCGGGTCGCCGAGGCGCTGCAGCGGCAGCTGCGCGGCGAGCCGGTCGCCGAAGTTCTCCACCAGGTACGCGGCGAAGTCGGTCTGCACCAGCCCCGGAGCGATGCCGACCACGCGAGTCGGGCCAAGCTCGCCGGCGAGCTGGCGAGTGAGATGGATGAGCGCCGCCTTGGTGAGGTTGTAGACACCCAACCCGCCTTCGGCCCGCAGGCCGCCCACGGACGCGATGTTGATGATGACGCCCGGCCGCTGCTTGAGCGCCTGCTCCCATGCGGCCTGGCACCAGAACAGCGGGCCACGCAGGTTGACGCCGAAGGTCTTGTCGAAGCGAGCTTCGTCGACCCCCAGTGTGGGGCCGTAGTAGGGGTTGGTCGCCGCGTTGTTGACGATGATGTCGAGCCCACCGAAGCGTTCGATGGTGGCACGCACGCATGCGTCGGCCGAGGCGACGTCGCCCGCGTTCGCTGCGAACACGGCGGTCTCCCCCACCATCTCCGCCGCCGCCGCCTGCAGCGCGTCGAGCTTGCGCGAGGTGAGCATCACCTTCGCACCCGATGCCGACATCGTTGACGCGATGGCCTTGCCGATACCCCTCGACGCGCCTGTGACCAGCGCGACCTTGCCCTCCAACGAGATCTCCATGAACGCGGACGTTAGCGCCATGCGTCACCATCAGGCCGTTCGAGCTGCCGGCCCGATAGCCTGCAACGAGCTGCGGCACGGTTGTCGCAGAGGTCGAGTGCAGCGGTTGTTGGCCAAGCCCAACGCGGTGTGAGTGCATCCACGGCCACCCCTACACAGAGAGTCCTCACTTTTCATGTCTTCCCCTCAGCCCACGCGTTCATTCGCGTCCCTGGGCGTTCCGACGCCGATCATCGCTGCGCTTGCAGCCGACGGCGTCACCTCACCGTTCCCCATCCAGGCGGTCACCCTCAACGACTCGCTCGCCGGTAAAGACCTCCTCGGTCGCGGCAAGACGGGCAGCGGCAAGACCATCGCCTTCGCCATCCCGCTCGTGGCGGCCCTCGCCAAGAGCGGCGAGAAGGCTCGCCCGGGTTCGCCCCGCGGCCTCGTGCTGGTACCCACTCGCGAACTGGCCAACCAGGTCGCCGCCACCATCGCCCCGCTCGCCAAGGCCATGAACCTGCGCCACACCGTGGTGTACGGCGGCGTCGGCTTCGGCAACCAGACCGCCGCACTGCGGCAAGGTGTCGACATCGTCGTCGCCTGCCCCGGGCGGCTGGAAGACCTGATGCAGCAGGGGCATTGTCGCCTCGACCGCATCGAGGTCACCGTGCTCGACGAAGCCGACCACATGGCCGACATGGGCTTCCTGCCCGGCGTCAAGCGCATCATGGATCGCACGCCCAAGACCGGGCAGCGCATGCTGTTCAGCGCCACGCTCGACAACGACGTGAAGGTGCTGATCGACCGCTACCTGGTGAACCCCGTCAACCACGCGCTCGACCCTGCCGACTCGCCCGTCGAGGAGATGACCCACCACTTGGTCGAGACCGCACTGGCCGACAAGCTGGGCGTGGTCACGCGCTTGGCCGCCGGCGCCGACCGTGCGCTGTTGTTCACCCGCACGAAGCACGGCGCCAAGAAGCTGGTCAAGCAGCTCGGCCAGTCGGGCATTCCCGCGGTCGAGCTGCACGGCAACCTCTCGCAGAACGCCCGCGAGCGCAACCTGGCCGACTTCTCCTCGGGCCAGGTGAAGGTGCTCGTGGCCACCGACATCGCCGCTCGCGGCATTCACGTCGACGACGTGCGCCTGGTGGTGCACGTCGACCCGCCGGCCGAGCACAAGGCATTCCTCCACCGGTCGGGCCGCACCGCCCGCGCCGGTGCCGAGGGCCTCGTCGTCACCGTCGTCACCCCGGATCAGCGCAAGGACGTGCGCTCGATGACCCGCGCAGCGGGCATCAAGCCGATCGTCACCGAAGCGGTGCACTCCGCACACCCGATGCTGGAAGACCTCGCCGGCCCGGCGCAACCGGCGCGCCGCATCACGCACGCGCAGACCCAGCCGATGGCCGAGCGTGGTGCACCCGGCGGCCGCCAGGGCCAGCGCGCCGGCGCTCACCGCCAGGGTCAAGGCCAGGGGCAGGGCCAAGGCCAGCGGTCCGGGCAGGGCGCCCGTGCCGGCCAGGGCCAGTCGCAACGCTCGGGTGCGTCTCGCTCGTCGGGCGCTGCAACCACCGACGCCGGCCGCCCGGCTCGCGTCACGCAGGATGGTCGCCCGGCCTCGCGCCCGTCGGCCAGCCCGCGCGGCCGCAGCCGCCGCTCCCCCGCCGGCCACACCGCCCGCTGACCCTCCCCCTCCCCCTCCCTCAGCTTTTCCGTAAAGGCTGTCGGGCGGTGAGCAGGGGCTGTGATCCCGGACTCTTGACACGAACTCCTGAGGGGGCTGCGCGGACCACGCCGGCCCTCTCAGTTCGTTCCCGACGACGAACCTGAATCCGGGCGCCGGCGGCTGCAAGGATCGCGAGCATGCGCATTCGCCAACCTCGAATCCTGCCCGTCACCGAAGCCGAGTGGACCGACGACTCACGACCGGTGCTCGCTGCCAACTCTGCACGCGGACCGCTGCTCAACGTCTTCGCGACCATCGCTCGCCACCCGAAGTTGCTGAAGCGATGGGTGGTCTTCGCCAACCACGTCCTCAATGGCAGCACCCTGCCACCGCGCGAGCGCGAGCTGGTGATCCTGCGCACAGGGTTCCTGTGCCGCTCGGGCTACGAGTGGGCGCAGCACGTCGCCATCGGCCGCACCGCAGGCCTGGCCGATGCCGAGGTCGAACGCTTGACGCTGGGTTCATCGGCCCCTGGCTGGACCGACGAAGACCGGGTCTTGCTGCAGGCCACCGAGCAGTTGGTGCACGATCACTTCATCGACGACGCCACCTGGCGCGCACTCGCCGCGGTGTGGAACGAGCAACAGCTGATGGACCTCGTGTTCGCCGTCGGCCAATACACGCTCGTCTCGATGGCGCTGAACAGCTTCGGCGTGCAGTTGGAGGACACCACCGAACGCTTCCCGGCCGACGAGTTCGTCGACGGCCTGTTCCCACGCACGCGCTGACCGCGAGCAACGAGGCCCTTCGACCCTGGCAGACAGCACGTGGTCGGCCCACCGTGGCAGGCGTGCACCCTGATCGCACGACGTGGCCCGCGCCATGATCGCACCGCTGCTGGCGGCAGGCATCGCGCTGCTGGTCTCACTCTTCGGTACCGCGCTCGTCACTCGGTACTTCGCCGCCCACGGCAGCACGCAGCCGATCCTGGTGAAGGATGATGCCAACATCTCGGTGCCGGCCCACTCGCACAAAGCCGGGACGCCGACGATGGGTGGTGTTGCCATCGTCGGTGCCGCTCTGGTCGGCTACCTGATCAGCCACATCCGTCGCGGCGTGGTGTTCTCCGACCAGACGCTGGTGGTGATCGGCGGGGTGCTGGCGATGGCGGCCATCGGCCTGGTCGACGACCTGATCAAGGTGCGTACCCGTCACAACCGTGGGGTGCTGTGGAAGCACAAGGGCTGGCTGACGCTGGCGGTCGCCTTCGGGATCGCAACCGCATTGGTGCTCACCACCGACATCGATACCCGCCTCTCGCTGACTCGTGGCGACCTTCCCGGTTGGCAGCTGGGCAAGGTGGTGTGGGTGCTGTGGGCCGGTCTGCTCATCTTCTCCACCACCAACGCGGTCAACGTGACCGACGGGCTCGACGGGCTCGCCTGCGGATCGGCCCTGCTGGGATTCGTCGCGTTCACCGGCATCGCCTTCTGGGGCTTCCGCAACCCAGGTCTGTACGGCACGATCGTCAACCCGTACGACCTCACCGTGTTCGCCGCTTCGTTCGCTGGTGCCTGCGCCGGCTTCCTGTGGTGGAACGCCGCTCCCGCCACCGTCTTCATGGGCGACGTCGGCGCGCTCGCGCTCGGCGCCGCGCTCGCACTGCTCGCACTCACCACCAACACTCAATTGCTCCTGGTGCTCATCTGCGGGTTGAACGTCATCGAGATCGGGTCGGTCGCCCTGCAGATGATCGTGTTTCGAGCGACAGGCCGCCGGCGCCGACTCTTCCGGCTGTCGCCCATCCATCACCACTTCGAGATGGTCGGCTGGGCGGAGACGAAGGTGATCGTGCGCTTCTGGCTGATCGCCGGCCTCTCGGTTGCCGGAGCGCTGGCGGTGTACATCTCCGACTTCACCCACCACGCCACACCGTGAGGCACCCCGCGAACGCATCCCGGCGACGATGCGATCGCTGGTAGCGACAGCACCCTGTTCAGCCCCGCAAACGCCCATCGAGGCGCTGGTCGTCGAACTACCGTGCAGTCGCCATGTCGTACCACTTCGCCACGCGTACCGCCGGTCTCCGCTCCTCGGCCATCCGCGATCTCCTGAAGGTCACCGAGATGAGCGACATGTTGTCGCTCGCCGGCGGCCTGCCCACACCGGACAGCTTTCCCCTCGCCGATCTGCGTCGTGAGGCAGACCGTCTGCTCAGCGAGTACGGCCCGCGCGTGGTGCAGTACAGCGCGACCGATGGCGTCGTCGAGCTGCGCCAGTGGATCGCGGATCAGTACACGAGCGAGTTCGCCAGACCGGTGGCCGTGGAGGGCGAGATCATCGTCACGCATGGCTCGCAGCAAGCGCTCGACCTGCTGGCCAAGGTGCTCATCGATCCGGGCGACGTGGTGGTGTCGGAGTCGCCCGCATATCTGGGAGCCGTGCAGGCGCTCGAGCTGTTCCAACCACGCTTCGAGGTGATTCCCGGCGACGAGCATGGCATGCAGGTGGAGCTGTTGGCCGAGCGCCTGGCTGCCGGCTTGCGCCCGAGGATGGTGTACGTGGTGCCCAACTTCCACAACCCATCCGGCGCCACGATGTCGCTCGCCCGGCGACGACATCTCGCCGACCTCGCCGACCAGCACGACTTGTTGATCGTGGAGGACGACCCGTACGGCGCCATTCGCTTCGCCGGCGAGCCGCTCCCGCCGATCGCCAGCTTCACCGACCGTGTCGTGTACCTCAGCACGTTCTCCAAGATCGTGGCCCCTGGGTTCCGGGTCGGTTGGATGATCGGGCCGCCCGAGGTGATGTCGTGGGTGGCGCGTGCCAAGCAGGCGGCCGACCTGCACACCTCGAGCTTCGCTCAGTTCCTGCTGGCCAACGTGGTCCAGCAGCCGGGCTGGCTCGACGCGCAGAAGGCGCGCATCGTGCCCATGTACCGCGACCGGTGCGTGGCCCTTGCCGACGCGCTGGAGGCAGCACTCGGCGACCGCATCTCATTTCACCGGCCCGACGGCGGCATGTTCCTGTGGACCCGCTTCACCGACATCCCCGATACGACGGCGCTGCTGCAGCACGCCCTGCGCGAAGGTGTGGCCTTCGTGCCCGGCAACGCGTTCACCATCGATCAGGTGCCGGACAGCAAGGCTCGCTTCTCGTACTCCACGCTCTCGCCGGCGCAGCTCGGCACGGCGGTGCAGCGCTTGGCGCGAGCGGTCGACGCCGCGTCCTGATTCACGCGGTGGAGTACTGCACCGCCGCCCGCGATGCCACCCGGCCGGCGATGAAGCCGGCGATGAACGCCTGATGCGCCGGATGATCGCGATACACGAGGTAATCGTCGACGGTGTCGAACTCGCCCACCAGCACGTAGTCGAAGTTGCCCGGGTTGAGCCCTGCATCGGGGCCATGGAGGTACGCCTTGATCTCCGGGATCACCGCGACGAGGCCATCGAGCTGCGCCGCGACCGCAGCCACATGGGCCGCATCGACGGTGTCGTTCCAGCTGAACATCACGACGTGACGAAACATGGTCGTCTCCTTCCTCATTGGTCCACGAGCGGACTGCGCACCATTGTGGGCATCCGCGAGCTCGATCCCATCGGCTCGGTCTCGGCAATCGTCAAGAACGTCTAAAGTTCGCTCACGTGGAGTGGCACCGTGAGGAGCCGTCCAGGTGGACGGGCCTGCTGCAGCGCCCGACCGCTCACCCAGGGGAGGCACCGTGCGCTACAAGTCTGTCGTGGCCAGGTACCTTCCTGCCGCACTCCTGGCGGTCTCGGTCATGGCGGTGCAGCCCAGCGCCAGCCCTGCGACGGCCGCGGTCATCTCCAACTCCGGCGACGCGCGACGCAACGGCTGGTATCCCGATCAGACCTCGCTGACACCGGCGCTGGTGAGCAGCGGCACGTTCGGCCAGTTGTTCAGCACACCCATCGTCGGCCAGGTCTACGCGCAACCACTGGTCGTCAACGATCTCGTCTTCGTCGCCACCGAGGCGAACTGGATCTACGGCATCGACGCGGTCAACGGCGCTGTTCGCTGGTCGCGCAACGTGGGCACGCCGTGGAACCCGCAGGACGTGGCCTGCGGCGACCTGATGCCGGAGGTGGGCATCACCGGCACGCCCGCCATCGACGACCAGACCGGCACCGCCTACTTCGTGGCCAAGACGTACACCGTCGGCCCAGGCACGGCGGTGCGCTGGCGGATGCATGCCGTCGACGTCACCACCGGCATCGAGCGCGCCGGTTTCCCGGTCACGATCCAGGGCGTCGCCGACAACAACCCCGCCCAGCCGTTCACGCCGGTCACGCAGCACCAGCGGCCGGGCCTGTTGCTGATGGATGGCGTCGTGTACGCCGCGTTCGGGGGTCACTGCGACGCGCCACCGTTCCGCGGCTGGGTGGTGGGCGTCTCCACCGCCGGTCAGATCCGCGCGATGTTCAGCACCCGCGCCGGCGACGCGGCCGCCTCGGGCAACGGCATCTGGCACTCGGGCAGCGGCCTCGTCTCCGACCGTGCGGGCTCGATCGTGTTCGCCACCGGCAACGCGTTCGGCAACGGCTCACCGTCCACACCGATTCCCGGCAGCACCCCGCCACCCGACCTCGGCCAGACGGTGGCTCGGGTCACCGTGCAACCCGATGGCACGCTGCGCGCGACCGACTTCTTCACCCCGTTCGATGCACTCACCCTCGACGCTGCCGATGTCGACCTCGGGGCCGGAGGCCCGGTGTCGTTGCCGCCGGCGTACTTCGGCACGCCGGCACACCCCAACCTGATCCTCGAGATCGGCAAGCAGGGCTACCTGTACGTCATCGACGCCGACAACATGGGCGGTTCGCAGCAAGGCCCCGGCGGAGGCGACCTGCTCGTCAACCGACTCGGACCGTTCGGAGGTGTGTGGGGCCGGCCTGGCGTGTGGCCGGGCGACGGCGGCTACGTGTACATCCCCTACAACCAAGGCAGCATGGGCGTGTACCAGTACGGCCTCGATGGCACGGGCAAGCCAACCTTCGTGCAGCGCGGGTTGTCCTCCGACGTGCTCGGGTACGGCAGCAGTGCGCCCGTCGCCACCAGCAGCGGTGCCGCTTCCGGGTCGGCGCTCGTGTGGCTGATCTGGACCCCCAACGGTGGCGGGGCCGGCGCGCAGCTTCGCGCGTACGACCCGGTGCCGGTCAATGGCACCCTCGTCCAGCGCTTCGCCGCCCCCATCGGCCAGGCCACCAAGTTCACCCCGCCCGGAGTCGGCAACAACCGGGTCTACGTCGGCACCGCCGACGGCCGGCTGTTGGGCTTCGGCGCACCGGTCAACCCGCCGGTGACGATCCCTGCCATTGCCTTTCCCACCATCGCAGTCGGCCAGAGCAACACGCAGACCGCCACCATCACGGCCTCCGCGTCGGTGACCATCCAGTCGATCGGTCGCACCGGATCCGCCTTCGCCGTGGGCACTCCCTCGAGATCACTCCCCACCACGCTGACGGCCGGCCAGTCCATCACGGTGCCGGTCTCGTACACCCCCACGGTCACCGGCTCGGCGTCGGGCACGCTCGACGTCGCCACCTCCGGCGGCGAGGTCAAGGCACCGCTGAGCGGCACGGCCCTCGCGCCCACCGGAGTGCTGCAGAGCACGCCCGTCCTGCTCAGCTTCGGCGGAACGCCGGTCGGTGGCGTGATCACCGGAACGGTGCAGTTCTCCAACGGCGGCGGTACGCCGATCACCATCCAGGGGATCACGTTGCCGGCGGCGCCGTTCTCCGCATCGGGGTTGCCACCGCTGGGCACGGTGCTGGCACCGGGCGGAACGGTGCTCATCGACGTCACGTTCGCGCCGACGGCGATCGGCCAGTTCGTCGACGACATCACGCTCACGAGCACTGGCGGCAGCTCACAGGTCGAGCTCTCCGGAGCAGCGGCCGCTCCCGGCGTACTGACGATCTCACCGCTCACCAACGACTTCGGAACCGTCGCGGCCGGCGCCACCCGCAACCAGAGCGTGACGGTCAGCAACACCGGCTCCTCGACGTTGACGATCACCAAGTCCAAGCCACCATCGCTGGGCCAGTTCCGCGCCTTGGGTGGCCTCAACGAAGGGACGGCGATTCAGCCCGGGCAGTCGGTGACGTTGCAGGTGGCGTTCACGCCACCTGGCGTCGGAGCGTTCAGCGACACCTGGGTGCTCAACTCCGACCAGCCAGGGTCGGTGCTGCAGACCGTCACGTTCACCGGCACCGGCCAGGCTTCGAACGGCACGGTGGTGCCCCCACCGGTCAACGGCAGCTGGATGCTCAACGGCAGTGCTTCGCTGCTCGGCACCGCACCGGGGTCGCTGCTGCAGCTGACCCCACCGGAGCCGGTGCTGGCGGGCAGCGCGTTCTGGCCCACGCCGGTGCCATCGACCTCGCTGACCGTGTCGTTCGACACCGTCATCGGAGGCGGTGCGGTTGGCGCCGACGGCCTCACCTTCCTCCTCGCTGATCCGAGCCGGGGTGCCACGCCCACGTCGCTGGGCGGCGCCGGCGGCGGGCTGGGAGCGGCAGGGATTCCCGGCACGGCCGTCGGCGTGGTCACCTTCCCCGCGCGCTACGTCGGCATCGCCGAGAACGACTCGAATGGTTCGGGCATGAACTGGGTGACCACCAACACCGACATCCCGCCGCTGCGCGACAGCGTGCGCAACGTGCAGGTGACCGTGGTCAACGGTGTGATGACGGTGAGCGTCGATGGCATCACCAAGCTCACGCGCAGCGTGGTCCTGCCACCGCAGGTGCTCGTCGGGTTCACCGCCGGGACCGGCGGCTACGACGACCAGCACGCAGTCTCGAACGTCAACATCAGCACCGGCGTCAGCCCCGGCGTGCTCTCCGTCACCCCGGCAGTCGTCGACCACGGCAACGTGTCGGCCGGGCAGAGCAACACGCGCTCCGTCACCATCAGCAACGTGGGCGGCAGCGCGCTCACGCTCGGCTCGTTCACACTGCCGACTGCGCCGTTCTCGATGTCATCGCTCCCGGCGCCTGGTGCAACGCTCGCACCTGGGGCCTCCGTCACGGCCACCGTCACCTTCGCGCCGGCGAGCGCAGGTTCGTTCAACGGCACGCTCAGCATCGTCAGCTCGGCTGGAACATCCAACATCTCGCTCACCGGGGTCGGCGTGCTGCCGGCACCGGGAGTGCTGTCGGTGTTGCCCGACCCGATCGACTTCGGCAACGTGACAAGCGGAACCACGGCCGAGCAGACCATCGTCATCAGCAACTCGGGTGTCGGTTCGCTCACTCTGGGCTCCGCGGTGGCGTTGACCGCGCCGTTCTCCGCCGTTGGGCTGCCTGCTGCCGGAACGGTGCTCGCGGCCGGCCAATCGGTCAGTGCCACCGTGCGCTTCTCGCCATCCACGCCCACTCCGTCCGCCGGCACCCTCACCATCAACAGCACGGTTGGCTCTCGAACGATCCCGTTGTCGGGTACCGGGGTCGCTCCTGGGCCTGGGGTGCTGGCCGTTTCCCCGCCCACCATCGCCTTCGGTCAGGTGGCGGTGGGGAGCAGCGCCGCTCGCACCGTCACCGTCGGAAACTCGGGCGCGAGCCCGCTCACCGTCAACTCCTTCACGGTCGCGGCGCCGTTCGCAGTGTCCGGCCTGTCGGCCGGCGCGGTGGTGGCACCGGGCAGCTCGATCAGCGCAACCCTCACGTACACACCTGTCACCGCGCAAGGCGCTTCGGGAAGCCTCACCATCAACAGCACGGTTGGGGTCGGCACCGTGGCCCTCAGCGGCACCGGCGTCTCCACCGCGGTCATCCCCGACCCCACCGGTGGTGGCTGGGTGATCAACGGCGACGCCTCGCTGCTGGGCACCACACCCGGATCCCTGCTGCAGCTCACCTCGCCGGAACCCCAACGAGCCGGCACGGCGTTCTGGCCCACCCCGTTCTCGTCGCAGGGGCTCGTTGCCGAGTTCACCACCACCATCGCCGGCGGTGCCACCGGAGCCGACGGCATGACCCTGCTGCTCGCCGACCCTGCCCGCGGCGCCACACCAACCTCGGTCGGCGATGCCGGTGGCGGCCTCGGGGCCACCGGCATCGCCGGTGTCGCGATCGGGTTGGTCACATTTCCCACCCAATACGTGGGCATCGCCGACAACAGCCAGACGAGCTCGTCGATGAACTGGCTGGCCACCAATGGCAGCATCCCGACCCTGCGCAACGCGACGAGGCGGGTCCGCGTGACGGTCGCCAACGGAACGATGACCGTGGCCATCGACGGCACCATCGCCCTGACTCGCGCAGTCACGCTTCCTCCGACCGTGCTGTTGGGCTTCACGGCAGGCACCGGCGGCTACTTCGACCAGCATGCGGTCTCCGCAGTGAGCATCACCACAGGAGGCAGCGCGGCCACGGGCATCCTGTCGATGACCCCGTCGACCATCGCCTTCGGTACCGTCACCACCGGCACCACCGCATCACAACCGGTCACCATCACCAATGCCGGCAACGCGGCATTGGCCTTCTCCAGCTTCACGCTGCCGGGCACGCCGTTCAGCGTCACCGGCCTCCCGGCTGCGGGCACCAGCCTTGCCGCGGGCGCCACCGTCGTCGCCACCATCACCTACGCGCCCACTGCGGCCACCAGCGCTGCCGCCGCGTTCACCGTCACCACCAACGTCGGGGTCGCGACCACATCGCTGACCGGCACGGGCAAGGCCGCGCCGGCGGTGTCGACGGTGACCCCGACCTCGATCAACTTCGGTTCGGTCACACGTGGCGCAGTCGCCACCCGCACGGTGACCGTGGCGAACACGGGCGGCAGCCAGTTGACGATCACGTCGGTCGGCGCAGTTGCCGCGCCTTACTCGTTGAGTGGAGCACCCGCCGCGAACACCGTGCTCCAAGCCGGTCAGTCGGTCACGTTCACCGTGCGGTTCTCACCCACGGTCAAGGGCATCAAGCGGGCGACGATCGTCATCAAGACATCGGCAGGCCGCACCAACGTGGCGCTCACCGGCACCGGCACCTGACGATCGCCCGCAGCCCCGCCACGGGCAATCGTCAGGTGGCGAGCTCGGGTCCGTTCACAGGTACCTCCACCACGAACGAATCGAACGTTGCTGTCGGCCCTGCGTCGTTCGGCTCCCGCAGGGCCTGCACCGACAGCCCAGGGGCGCCGGCCCCGAACGCATCAGCGTCCACCACCTTCAACACTTCGCTGCCATCGACCGCGAGTGCCAACACGTACCCATCGGCGGTGAGCCGACAGGTGACGGTCATCACCGTCTGGTCGTTCGTGAGCATCACGTCCTGTGTCGCCGACAGGTCCTGCTGTGGAACGCCTTGACCGAAGGGTTGCTTGCGGATTCGAGCACCGTTGCGACCGAGGGACACCGAGTACCAGCGGGAAGTCTGGTCGCTCACCTCGTACGCGCACTCGACAGCCACGGACTCGGCGCCCGGTGCGACGAACTCGGTGGTGATCACCGCATCGTCGATCTCACCCTCGATCGCGATCAACGTGTCGGGCGCTCGCGAGTCGACCTGGCCGTCCGGCAACGACCACGCAGCGACACCGGCGGTGTAGGTCTGCCACGGGCCACCCCAACCATTGCCGTCGTCGTCGAACTGCTCGTCGAGCAACACCCGCACACCTGCGGGTTCGGTGGTGCCAGCGGCGAGCATGGCGCTCGCGGATCTGGCGAGTTCCACGAACCCGTCCATCAAGGCGGCGTCGGCGTCTCGATTGGCATGCACAGCGATCGCCAGACCCGTGGTGGGCTCGAGCACCATCAACGTCGCCGAGCCGATGAAGCCGCCGTCGTGGCCCACCAGCAGCGGCGCGTACGGCGCAGCGGCGCCACATGGGCAGAAGCCCAACACGTCCATCCCGACGATCCAGTTGTCGGTCTCCTGCCAGCCTTCCCGCAGTGAGCCCAGCAGCAGTTCGGTGGTGGCGGGAGAGAGCACGTCTCCTCCGTAGAGGGCCTGCGCCCACCTGAGCAGGTCGGGCAACGAGGAGTCCACAGCGCCTGCAGGGCCGGCAATCGTCAACGCCGCCTGATTGGGGAAGTCGGCCACGTCGAGGTAGGTCGCTCCCCCATCGAGCGAGAAGTAGCCATGACTGGGCGGTGGCCCCGAGCCGCCGTCGAGGGCGGTGCTCGAGAGGGCGAGCGGGGTCGTGATCCGCTGGTCGATCTCGACCGCGAGTGGCTGGCCGGTGACCTTCTCCACCACTCCGCCGAGCAGCCGGAAGCCCATGTTCGAGTAGCCCGTGCCCTCCCCTGGCTCGAACAGCGCGGGGCGGCCGGCAACCAAGCCCACCACCTCGTCGATCGTGTACGAGTGCTCCAGGTCGCCGAGCAGCAACGCCTGCTGTTCGGCAGACGAGATGTCGTTCGTGCCGGCCCGGTGCTCGAGCAGCAGCTCGATGGTGATGCGATCCGCGTTGGGAACATCGGGGTACCACTGGTCGAGCGTGTCGTCGAGAGCCAGGCGACCCTCGTCGATCAGCGCGAGCACGATCGCCGCCGTGAACGTCTTCGTCACGCTGCCCACACGGAACACCTCGTCGGTTGCCATCGCCTGCCCGGTGGCCGTGTTCGACACCCCGCTCGCCAGCAGCACGTCGTCGTAGCCGGGCATGCCGATCGCCATGGTGGCGCCCGGCACGCCGGTGGCGGCCACCAGTGCGTCGAGCTGCGATTGCAGCTCGTCGGCGACTGCGGCCGGGTCCATCGCCACGGTGTCGTCGATGGGTTCCGGCTCGGTCTCGGTCGTCGACGGTTGCACCGTCGTCTCCACGCCCTCGGTGGGCGCGAGCGATGTCGCGACCGACAGCGCGGTGCCGGCCGCTTCATCGCGAACGGGTGTCGCCGGATCCGTGCATGCAACAGGCAGTGCGACGAGGGCGACCAATGCGGCCACAGCCACGCGAGGGAAGGAGTTCATCCATCGAACGTACGAAGCCTGAGCCGCTCGTACCAGGTGGTCAACAGGTGTGTTCCGCTTCGTCCACACGAACTGACAGGCGGCCACGAGGTGTGGCCACCTACACCTCCGTCAGGCTCGGCGCCGCCGATGCGACGCCCCGAACATCGACCTGATCGATAGCGACCAACGCCTCTGCCACCGCCGAGCGCGGGTGCGTACCCTGGCGTCGTGAGGGTTCGCCTGTTGCTCGTCACGCTGGTCTCCATCGTGCTGCTCGCTGCCGCTCCAACGGGCACCGCAGCCGCGGGTGCCGGTGATGACGCTCCTGGCCGGGTGCAGTTGGTCATCTTCTACGGCGAAGGCTGTCCCTACTGCGCTCGTGAGCTGGCCTTCCTCAGCGAGCTGCAAGAACGCCAGCCGCTCCTCGACGTCGCCAGCTACGAGGTGTGGAACAACGCCGAGAACCGCCAGTTGTTCGAGACGACGGCGGCCGCTTTCGGTGTCGACGCCCGGGCAGTGCCGACCACCTTCCTGGGCGACACGGTGTGGGTCGGTTTCGACTCCACGGTGCAGCAACAGATCGACGACGCCGTCACCACACTCGCCGCCGGCGCCACTCCGACCGTGCCCGAACGCACTTCGGTCGACGTTCCGTTCCTGGGCACCGTCGACCTCGGCGATTCGTCGCTCATCGTCGCCACACTCGTGATCGGGTTCGTCGATGGCGTCAATCCCTGCTCGCTCTGGGTGCTGTCGGTGCTGCTCGCACTCGTGCTGCACAGCGGCTCACGAGCACGCATCGTCACCGTCGGTCTTGTCTTCCTGGCCATCACGTCGGCGTTGTACGGCCTCTACATGGTCGGCGCGTACAGCGCGCTCGACTACGCCGGCGAGGCGTCCTGGATCAGGTTCGTGGTGGCCCTGGTCGCCGGCACGTTCGGAGCGCTGCACCTGAAGGAGTACTTCACGCACGCCGGGGTGTCGCTCACCATCGCTGACGAGCGCAAGCCAGGCATCTACCGACGAATGCGCGGCCTCGCTCGACCCGAACGGTCGCTGCCCGCCGTGCTGGGTGGCACCGTGGTGTTGGCCATCGGTGTCTCGCTCGCCGAGACGCCATGTACGGCCGGTCTGCCGTTGCTGTGGACCAACCTGCTCGCGGCGAGAGACGTGCCGGCTTCCGGCGCCATCGCACTGTTCGCGCTGTACCTCGTGGTGTTCCTGCTCGACGAGCTGATCGTGTTCGGCATCGCCGTCGTCACGCTGCGAGCCACCAAGGTGCAGGAGCGGCACGGCCAGGTGCTGCAGTTGGCCAGCGGCATGTTGATGGTGTCACTCGCCGTGACGATGCTGCTCGTTCCGGAGCTGCTGGAAACGGTGATGGGCACCGTGCTGGTGTTCGGTACCACCGCCTGCCTGATCGGTCTCGTGCTGTTGACCGATCACCTCCTGACGACTCGACGGGCGCACGCCTGATCGTCTCGGGCGCTACCTGGCCTGGGGCTACGAACCGACGGGCGGCAACGGAGTGTGGCCAGCTGCACCTGCGTCAGGCTCGGCGCCGCCGACGCGACGCGCCGAGCACCGACCCGGCGGCATGCCAGCCGCACATGCCGTGCACGCCCGGGCCCGGCGGCGTGGACTGTGAGCACAGCCAGACGCCATCGCCCATCCGGTACGGGTCGAGCGCGAGGCGGGGGCGGGCGATGGTCTGCCACGGCGTCATCGCCCCACCGGTGATGTCGCCGCCGACGTAGCTCTCGTTGTACTGCGAGTACTGCACCGCAGTGGTGACCTGCCGGTGCAGCACCAGTTCGCGCCAACCGGGAGCGAACCTGTCGAGCTGGTTCTCGATGCCGGCAGTCGCGAGCTGCGTGCGGCAGCCGTTGGGCACGTGACGGTAGGCCCACACCACGTGCTGGCCGGCGGGTACACGCGACGCATCGGCCACGGTCGGTTGCGTGACGATGACGAACGGTCGGTCGGGCAGGCCACCGCGCGCGGTGGCGCGCTCGGCGGTGGCCACGTCGCGCGCGTCGCCTCCCAAGTGAACCGTGCCGGCGGTGCGGCATGCCGGCGACACCCACGGCATGGGGCCAGACAGCACCAGGTCGAGCTTCCAGGCCGCCACACCGTGCCGCCAGCGAGGCCACTTCGCGCCGATGATCGCTGCCGCCTGCCCCGGCGTGGTGTCGAGCAGGACTGCATCGGCCGCAGGCAGCTCGGCGAGCGACCCGACGCGCCGACCGGTCTCGATGCGGCCGCCTGCAGCGAGCACGATCGCGGCCAAGGCGTCGACGATCGACTGGCTGCCACCGGTGGCCACGGGCATGCCGGCACCCTGGCCCGCCGCAGCGAGTGCGAGCGCTACTCCCCCGCTGGTGAGCGAGCTGAGCGGCGTGCCGCTGTGAGCCGCCATGCCGGCCAGCAGGCTGCGCGCATCGCGACCGGAGAACAACCGCCCCAGCACCGTCGCAGGGAGACCGGCGAGCATGCCGAACCGCGTCATCGACAACGGATGGTGCACGATGGAGCCCAGCACCGGGTCCATCGCGAGGTGGCGCCACCGCGCCCAGTCGCCGCTGAAGGGGTCGACCACCTGTCGCCAACGGGCGCCGTCGGCGCCCAAGCCGTCGGCGGTGGCATGCGGTGCCTGCACTGTCGATCGCAGCAACGTGGCCGCGGCGCCGTCGTCGAACGGGTGCGCCAGCGCGATCGGTGGGTGGCTCCACGTCAGCCCGTGAGCAGCGAGATCGAGCGCTTCGAACGCCGGCGACGACGCCCCGAACGGGTGCACCGCGGCGCACACGTCGATGCGTGCGTCACCGAGCGGGCGAGTGCGCGAACCACCTCCGACGGTGGACGCAGCTTCCACCACGAGCACCCGCCGGCCGGCTCGTGCCAGGCGTGCTGCAGCGGTGAGCCCGTTGGGCCCGGCGCCCACCACCACGGCGTCGAGTGAGCGCCCGGCCGATGACATGCCGCCACCGTACGCGAAGCCGGCGACCGCAGCAGTGGTGCCAGCCACACCGGGCGTAGACCCGCCTGCACCCTGGCCGTGCACCGGGCAGGGTCGCACGATGACCACATGCGACACGAAGGTTCGATCACCACGCTGTCCTGGATCCCACCCGAGGCGGTGCAGGGCCTCGCCAAGCTGCCGTTCGGCGCCGGCGTCGCCCACTGGGACCAGCCGCCGCCCAGCGCCATCGGCGACCCAGCCGTCGCGCTGGAAGCGCTCGCCGCCGCCGACCGCTTCCGCTTCGCCAATCGACTCGCCGCATGGATCGAGGTCGCCGACGACGGGCAGATCACCGGTGCCGGCTACCACGGCGGAGGACTGATCGGCTCCACCACGCTGGCGCTCGGTGCGCGGCTCACCGTCGCAGCGGTGGCCCTGCCCGACAAGCAAGCAGCGCCAGAGCTCGGCGACGGGTTCGTGCGCTTTCTGCAGACCGCCGGCGGCCGCACCGGGGTGCCCGCCCCGCGCACGGTTCGCCGACCGCCGTTCGTGCAGTACCACGCTCCCATCGCCTGGTCGACGCTGTCGCTCACCCTCTATGCCGATGGACGTGTGGAGGGTGCGCTCGTGGGCGCCAGCCCGTTCCCTCGCCACTGGGTCTACGACCACCAGGGCGGACTGATCGGCAAGAGCGGGGTGATCGACTTCACCAGCTGGTACAAGGAGGCGTTCGGGGATCACACCCCGTGGGGTGATCTCGACTCGCCGACGCTCGTCACCGCGGTGGAGTCGGCGCTCGAACAGCAACTGGTGCGCGATCTGATGTACGCCGGCCACAAGCCGGCGCTGCGCACCGTCGATGCCGGCGAGGTCGTCGTTCGACAGGGCGACCCGGGCGAGGAGGTGATCCTGCTGCTCGATGGCGTGCTGAGCGTGGTGGTCGACGGCGTCGAGCTGGCGCAGCTCGGCCCCGGCGTGGTGCTGGGTGAGCGAGCGGTGCTGGAGGGCGGCATACGCACCTCCACCTTGACCGCGGTCACCCGCTGCCGGGTCGCAATCGCTGCAGCAGCCGACATCGACCGCGACGCACTGCACCAGATCTCGCTCGGTCACCGGCGAGAGGACGCTCCGCGATGACGGAAGCGACGGACGCTGCACTCGCTCCGACGCCGCGGGCCACGATCTCGGTGTTCCTCGCCGACGACAACGTGATCGTGCGCGAGGGCGTGCGGGCACTGCTCGCCCGCGCGAACGACATCACCGTGGTGGGGGTGGCCGACGACCTCGACAGCCTCATCAGCGGCGCTGTCCTGCACACCCCCGACGTGGTGGTGTCCGACATCCGCATGCCACCCAACTTCCAGTCGGAAGGGATCGAGGGGTGCAAGGAGATCCGCAAGCGACTGCCGGGCACGGGTGTCGTCATCCTCTCCCAGTTCGACGACCCCGACTACGCAATCGCGCTGCTCAGCGGGGGCGCAGCCGGCTACGCATATCTCCTCAAGGACAGGATCGCAGAGGGCGACCAGTTGCTCGCCGCCATCCGTTCGGTGGCCACGGGGGGCTCGATGCTCGACCCTTCGATCGTCGACGCGATGGTTCGCCCCGCCGTGCGCAACAGCGGCCTCGACCCCGATGAGGAGCGCCTGCTCGAGATGCTGGCCGCCGGCCGCACGCTGAAGGCCATCGCCCTCACACGTCAGACCACTGCTGCGGCGGTCTCCGCCGACGTCGAGAAGCTGTTCTCACGCCTGGCTGACAGCGCCTCCGCCGGCACCCAGGGCGCGCTGCGCCGACTGCGGATGCTGCACGAGGCGATCGTGAGCCGCGAGGAGCAGGGCGAGTCGCTCTCCCGGCTGCTGCCGGGTGGCGTCGCCGAGCAGCTGATCGCCGGCGGCAAGGCGCTGGGCGAGAGCGAGCGACTGGACGTGACCGTGGTGATGAGCGACATCCGCGGCTACACCACCATCGCCGAACACGCCGACCCGTCCAGCCTGGTGAGGCAGCTCAACCGGCACCGTGCCGAGATGAATCGAGCGATCCTCGGCTGCGGCGGCACGGTGATGCAGTACATCGGCGACGCGGTGATGGCTGTCTTCGGTGCCCCGCAGGCCAGCCGGGACCACGCCGACCGTGCGCTCGATGCGGCACTTGCCATGCACCTCGGTCAGCGCGCGGTGAACCTCGAGTGGGAGGCCGCCGGCCTGCCGGTGTTCGATCTCGGCATCGGTCTCTCCACCGGCGACGTCGCGGCGGCGTTTCTCGGCTCCGAGGAACGCGCCGAGTACACCGTGATCGGCGACGCGGTCAACCTCTGCCAACGCCTGCAGCAGTTCGCCTCGCACGGGCAGATCGTGCTCAGCGAAGCCACCTGGGCCGGGCTCACGACGCCGCCCTCCGGTGCCGAGCGACTGCCCGCTTCACTGGTGAAGGGCCGCGAGACGCTCGTCGAGCCGTACCGCATCACGGTGCCGGCCGCCTGATCCGCGCTGGTGACAGGCAACTGCAGTGTGGCCAGCACCACCTCAGTGGGTGGAAATCACCCTTTCACCCGCCACGTCGCGTGGTGTGGAATGAGCACACGACAAGGGGAGGCACGGGCATGGCAGACAACGCAGTCGAGGTGCGCCAGGTGTACCGCACGTTCGAGGCCGACACTGCGCCCGTGCGAGCACTGCGCGGTGCCGAGCTCACCGTGGCCCGCGGCGAGTTCGTGGCCATCATGGGCCCATCGGGTTGTGGGAAGTCGACGTTGCTCAACCTCATCGCCGGGCTCGACGTGCCCGATGAAGGCGAGATCGTGCTCGACGGCGTCTCACTGGGAGGCAAGGATGCCAACGAGCTCGCTCGGCTGCGGCGCCGGCATGTGGGCATCGTGTTCCAGTTCTTCAACCTGCTCGACGGCATGACCGTGCTCGAGAACGTGATGATGCCCGCGCTCATCGCCGGCACGAAGCGGAAGCAAGCCGAGACCCGCGGGCGCGACCTGCTCGACCTGCTCGGGCTCTCCGACAAGGCCAAGGCCGCGCCGATGACGCTGTCGGGTGGCCAACGTCAGCGGTTGGCCATCGCCCGCGCGCTGGCCAACACCCCCACCGTGCTGCTCGCCGACGAACCCACCGGCGCGCTCGACTCCGACGGTGGCGAGGAGATCCTCGAGCTGTTCCGTCGGCTGCACGGCGACAGCGGCCAAACGATCCTGCTGATCACCCACGACCAACCGGTCGCCGATGCTGCCGGCCGCATCTCGCGCATGCGCGATGGCCGTGTGATCGACGACGGGCTACCGACCACCGCTGCGTCGCACGCCTCCGTGAGCTGACCGACGCGATGACGGTGGTGCAACTGAGCCTGGTCGTGGTGTGGGCGGGTTCGGCCGTCCTCGTCGGCGTCCGTCGCAGGACAGAGCGCACGGCCCCCGTGATGCTGGCCATCGCCTGCCTGGCTGCTCTGGGCATGCTCGCCGCTGCGGCCGATCGCCGGGCCGCAGCCGTCGTCGCCGTGGCGCTGCTCGCGGCATGCACCCTGCACTTGATGGCGGCGCTCCCCACCGGCCGCCCGCCCTCGCGCGGCGTCACCACGTTGGTGGTCGTCGGGTACGTGACGGCAGCTGGCCTCGGCCTCCTGGCGGCCGCAACAGGCCCGGAGAGCGACAACTGGATCGTGGGGCTGACGTGGGCCGCCGCGCTCGTGGTGGGCATGCGCCTGGCGAACCTGCGCTACCGCACCGCCAGCCCGGCAGTACGTCGCCGGATGCAGTGGGCCGGGTGGGCGCTGGCCGTGGTGCTGGAGGTGATGTTGGTGGTCGTGGCCCTGCGCCTGATGGTGCACTGGCCGCCGCATGCCACGGCGGTCGTACTGGCCGCCACCGGGCTGGTGCCGTTGTCGATCGTGGCTGCCACGCACGACCGCATGGTCGCCCGAGTCGATCGGCTGCTCACCGCCACCGTCTCGGCCGCCGGCCTCACCGCGTTGGTCATCGCCGCCTACACCGCGGTGGTCGTCTCCCTCGGCCGATCACTGCGCGATGGTGAGCGTTCGCTGCTGCTGCTGTCGATGGTGGCCGCTGCCCTCGCGGCGGTGGCCTACCTTCCGCTGCGCACACGTCTCACCGATCTCGCCAACCAGCTGGTCTACGGCGAGCGGGTCGCACCCGACGAAGCACTGCGCACGTGGGGCAGCCGGCTCACCCGTGCCATTCCGCTCGACGAACTGTTGCTGCAGCTCACCGAATCACTGCGCAAGTCGATGACGCTCTCGTCGGCGGAGATCTTCACCGGCGCCTCGGGGCTGTACGAGCTGGCTGCCGGAGTACCGCATCGCACGGCAGAACCGATCCGCATCCCCGACAAGGAGCGCGGCGTGGTCGCCCGCGCCGGCGTCTCCGGCGGCACCTGGATCGACGTGTGGCTGCCGGCGCTCGCCGGCAGCGCACAGATCATGCGCGTCGCGCCGATCGCGCACGGCGGCGAGCTGCTCGGGCTGGTGGTGGTGGTGCGGCCCACCGGCGCCACCGCGTTCTCCGACGACGACGACCGGGTGCTCACCGAGCTCGCTCGCCAAGTAGGCCTCGCGCTGCACAACGTGCAGCTCGATTCGGCCCTGCAGGCCTCACTGGAGGAGCTGCAGCAGGCCAACGTGGATCTGCAGGAGTCTCGACGGCGCATCGTGACGGCCGGCGATGCCGAGCGGCGCCGGCTGGAACGCAACCTGCACGACGGCGCGCAACAGCACCTGGTGGCCATGGCGGTCAAGCTGCGCATCGCCGAGGACATGATCGAAGACGAGCCGAAGGAGGCCATCGACGTCATCAACGAGCTGCGCAGCGATCTGAAGGACGCCATTGCCGAGCTCCGCGCGCTGGCGCACGGCATCTACCCCCCGCTGCTGTCGTCGGGCGGCCTGGCCGAGGCGCTCCCCAACGCAGCCTCTCGCGCGGCGCTGCCCACCACCGTCGAGACCACCGGCGTCGGCCGCTTCGACGCCGAGATCGAGTCCACCGTCTACTTCTGCTGCTTGGAGGCGATGCAGAACGCCGGCAAGCACGCCGGCGCCGACGCCGAGATCGTGGTGTCGGTCGAACGCGACGAGGATCGTCTGACGTTCGAAGTGCGCGACGACGGCGCCGGCTTCGACGCCGGGCCCGCCGCGGCGAGAGGCCACGGGTTCGTCAACATGGCCGATCGGCTGGGCACCATCGGCGGGCGACTCACGGTCTCCTCCACTCTCGGGGCCGGTACCACCATTCGCGGGGAGATCCCGCTGCCATGAGCGCCGCACTGCTGTGGACCCGCTCGCTGTGGCGTCACCACTGGCGCGCCACCATCCTGGTCGGTGTCTTCGTCGGGCTGGCCGCCGGTGCGGCCATGACCGCTTGGGAGTACTCGCGGCGCGCCGGCTCCGCCGTCGATCGCTGGGTCGAGTTCGTGCAGCCACCCACCGCCCGAGCGGAAGGATGCCCGCCAGGCGTCACCTCGGTCACTCCGGAGTGCTTCGGGTTCAGCATGACCCAGACGTTGTACGACGCACTCGACGACAGCCCTCTGCTCTCGGGCGTCCAGCTCAACGCCGGCCTGCCGGTCGTGCTCACCGCCGGCGACCGATCGGTGAGCACCACCCTCGGGCGCGCCGTTCATGACGCCGGAGTCATCGATCGGCCCTTGGTGGTGTCGGGTCGCGTCCCGAACTCGGACGCAACTGAGGAGCTGACGCTGGCGCCGAAGCTCGCCGACGCGCTCGCCGTCGGAGTGGGCGACGACGTGTCGGTGCAGGTGTGCGACTGGCAGTTCGTCGATCAGGACGCTCCGTGCACCGACTTCAGTGGGGTCCGAGTCGTCGGCCTGGTGGAGAACCTCGACTCACTGACGGCAACGCGGAACGCCCCGCCGGGCCGAGCACCCCGCATCGCCGGGCGCGGGGTGTCGACCAACCGCGAGACGTGGGAGGCGATGGCCGCAGGGCACCAGCCCTACGGCGACACACTCGTGCGTGTCGCCGCCGGGGTGTCGCTCGACGAGGTCAACGTCGAATTGGCGCAGGCTCTGCCCGGCTACTTCGTGCGAGCGGTGCCGGCGGACGAGGTGTCGACCATCGACGCCATTCGGCGAACCGTCGATCTGGAACGCACAGCCCTCTGGGCACTGGCGCTGATGATGTTCGTGGTCGCCGCGGTGTTCTCCGCACAGGTACTCGCACGCCAAGCGCGACGCGAGATGGCCGATCGCGATGTCGTGCGCTCGTTCGGCGCCGGTCGCATTGTCGTTGGCTCGGCCGCCGCGATGCGCTCCGGCGTGGCCCGGGCCACCTGGCACGCCGCCCACCGCAGCGCCTTCGGCAGGACGCTCATCGACCAGCCGCTCATGCGCAACGTCCTCGCCGACCTCGCGGTCGAGTCCGAGGCCGCGACCGTGACCGCCCTGCGCCTTTCCCGCGCCTACGACGAGGCGGCCGGCGGCGACGCGGACGCCCAGGCCTTCAAGCGCCTGGCCACCGCCGTGAGCAAGTACTGGGTGTGCAAGCGCCAGCCCAACCACGCCTACGAGGCGCTGGAGTGCCACGGCGGCAACGGCTACGACGAGGCGTCCGGCATGCCGCGCCTGTACCG
>ERZ1026792.604-NODE-604-length-27591-cov-3.105301_pt1 | contig 27591 bp, 26 predicted proteins | sample MGYA00520884_ERZ1026792 | MGnify/ENA primary metagenome ERZ1026792 (study PRJEB33270, sample SAMEA104284473) | anaerobic digester metagenome | biome: Anaerobic digester microbiome; feature: mesophilic sludge digester; material: Anaerobic digester biomass | place... | reverse complement strand
ACCCGATACTGAAGGCAATAGCCGAGGTTTGGATGAGAATTCAATCGTGTGTTCAGAGGACAGACTGATTACCAAAGCAAAAGTGTTGCTCAAATTTTATGATCAGATTTTAGTTGAAAGATACTTGGGAGCGGCACCCGATTTTCGCGAGTATACCATTGCTCTGATCGGGAACGGTCAGAGAGCGCTTTTCATGCCAGCTCAAATCAAGCTGAAGGTGATGCGCAAACCACGTATCGTGACTACCCAAGATAAGGACCGGCACAACACATTTGCAATCCCTGTGTGTGAGCCTGAAATCCGCGACTCGTTGATAGCGTTTGGCCGTGAGGCTTTTGCCATCGCCGGGGTACGAGACTATGCCCGCTTGGATGTCATGCGCGCGAACGGTAAATTCTACGCGATTGAAATCAATGGCCAGCCGATGATTCCTGATAAATGGTTTGAGGCTTGCGCTCAGGGCATAGGTCTCAATAAAACTCAATATCTAAATGCCATCTTTTTCGCGGCGATTCAACGCAACATACATGCGGGCTATCATCACTTGAAAGTTCCCGAAAAGCTAAACAGGCTTCTTCCTGAGGAGATCAGGAGCTTCCTTGCAAGCCAGTAACACAGCTGTATATCACATCTAGATTGAGGTCAAATCCTAGAGCTTTGGAGGAGCATATATTCCACATCGTATGCAGGCTGCAGAAGCAGAGCTCGCATTTCTGTGTCTTATAATCATGCTATTACCTGCGTAAGGCATACCCAAATGAATAGGCTTGTGTTTTTGGTATGATGATAAGATAAAGGTTCACTAAGGGAAATCATGAAATATCGCATGTACATCGATGAAGTGGGCAATTCTGATTTGGGAGCTTCAGACAACCCTAATCATCGTTACTTGAGTTTAACAGGAGTTATTTTTGACTTAATTTATGTTCAGGAGGTTGTTTTTCCTGAAGTTGAAACTTTAAAGAAAAAATATTTTAATTCACACCCCGATGAACCAGTTATCCTTCACCGTAAAGAAATCGTAAATAAGAGGCCGCCTTTTGACAATCTACTAGATCCAATTGTTGAAGAAGCATTCAACGCTGATATCTTATCCCTATTGGCTAATCTAGAATATACAGTGATTAGCGTTCTAATTGATAAATTGGAGCATAAGAATAGGTATCAGACGTGGCGTTATGATCCATATCATTACTGCCTGAAGATCCTTATTGAAAGATACGTGTTATGGCTTCAAAAGCAAGGGTCTGTTGGAGATGTCTTGGCAGAATCGCGTGGCGGGAAAGAAGACCGGCGCTTAAAGGATTCTTTCGAGAGAGTTTACAATAATGGGACAGAATATATCAAACCGAAAATGTTTTCGATATACCTAGCTAGCCAGCAGTTGAAAGTGAAGTTGAAAAGTAATAATATTGCCGGTTTACAAGTTGCTGATTTGATTGCTCATCCAAGTTATCGGGCAATTCTTGCCTATCATAACCACGAACATTTACCCAATAATTTTGGTGGCAAGATAGCCTAAATTCTTGAGTGTTCTAAATATTACCGTGGTCCATCTGGCGAAATTGATGGATATGGACAAAAATGGCTTCCATAAAAAAGACCCCTTTCGGGGTCAATTTCGAAGGCTCCTGCCTTCCACCTCCAGATTACTGGATTAACTTATATATACAACATTCAACACCAAAAGTCAATAGTTTTCGAGGCAAGGTCTAAAAGATGGTCATTGGCCCTAACCAAAATAAACCAGAATCACACTTATCATCAGCCGCTAACAATTTACACCAAGAGCTTATCTTCGTTGGCGTGGAGGCAGCTGATTGGCAAGAGGTGCTGAAGCTGCTAGCTAATCGACTCTTCCAAGCCGGCTATGTGCGCGAGAGCTATCTGCAAGCAGTCCTCGATCGGGAGAGCCAGTTCCCTACTGGCTTGCGCACTGCCGAGGTAGCAGTCGCTTTACCCCATGCCGAGAAAGAGCACGTCCTCAAGCCGGCAGTAGCTGTAGCCATCCTCGCGCATCCCGTTACCTTCGGTGAAATGGGCACAGAGGATCAAACGGTGCCAGTAGAAATTGTTTTTATGCTCTCCATCCTCGAGCCTGATGAGCAAGTAACCTGGCTAAGCCGCCTGGTGAGTACTTTTCAGCTGGAAGGCTTCCTCTCCCTGCTAAAAAGTTCACCAGATTCTGCTACGGCTTACCAACATCTGTTAGATGCGTTAGAATTTATACGGTTAGCGGAAGAAGAAGATTAGATCCGTTCAAACTTTAGATGGACGAGGAGAAGAATATTATGGCTCATAAGGTCATTTTAGTTTCGTGTGTATCCGGCATGGCAACAGCAGAAACTACTGCCGCGAAAATCCGTAAAATTGCCGCTGAACGTAAGTGGGATGTGAGTGTCAAAGTGGCTGAATTTCGAAAGCTTAAAGAAGCAGTGCCTGGCTGCGACGTTCTTGTTCAGATTGCTCCCAGCGATCCCACCGACTATGGCATTCCTAAGATTAGCGGCGTACCTTTCCTAACAGGCTTTGAGCTGGATAAGACCATCCAAGCCTTAGATGAAATCATCAATGCTGAGCCCTCCACGAAACCAGAGGAAAGTGAATAGAAAGTTGCCGCTCAAATCGAGGATTTATGGAAATCACAACCGCCCGTGAGGTCATTGCTGAGTTTGGAGCAGAGCTTTACCGCCGCTTCCTCACTGATAGCACTGGCGGTAACTTAAGCATCCGTATTGACGATACCATCATCATGACGCCCAGATTTGCTGGGGCACGTTGGCATTGGCAGCTTAAACCTCATCAAGTTTTAGTCTTAGATTTGGAAGGCAATATTATAGAAGGCGATGGCGAAATCTCACGTGAAGCCCGTGCGCATTTTACGCTCCTACAGCACTTTTACCCGGAAGCCACAGCTCTCGTACACACCCATCCACGTCAAATCATGCCTTTTTGTGCCGCAGAACAACCCATGCCGGCGGTCTTGGAATGCACCAAGCCGTTAGGGACCCTAGAATTATGCCGCTACGCCCCCAGCGAAAGCCAAGCCTTGGCAGATGCTTTGCTTGAATTCATGCTTAGCCATAAAAACAGCCTAAGCCAGAACGGCGTAATCGCTTGTATGGCTCCGCGCCATGGGCTGTTTGTCTTAGCACGCGATATCTACACGGGTTATGAGGTCACTGAACGCTTGGATGGCAATGCTTATTGCGTCCTCCAGGCTGAGCAGATTGGCGGGGTAACCCCTATCGATCAACGCACAACAGAATAAATTGAGCATTATCTATGCGCAATAGAGAAAGAGAGAGAAAATATGTCAGAAAATAATAAAAGCTACATCCGCAAAAGCCAGTACGAAAACATCCAGCTAAGCATTTATCTGGATGCTAAAGGGCATTTGCTTGACCTTGATCTGCAGCACCTTGATCAAGCCGCATCAACGCAGCCGGCAATTACTGCGCTGATTGATCACACACTGCTTAAACCAGATGCGACCGAGGAGCAGATCCGAACGCTCTGCGAGGAAGCTTTGGAATATCAATTTGGTGCAGTGTGCGTTAATTCATGTTGGGTTTCCCTTTGTTCTCAGCTATTGCAAGGCAGCAGCATCAAGGTGGCGAGTGTGATCGGCTTCCCCTGGGGATCCCCCGTGACAGCAGCAAAAGTTGCCGAGGCACGCCAAGCGTTGCTAGATGGTGCATGCGAGCTGGATATGGTAATGAATTATGGCAAGCTCAAATCGGGCGACTACACCTATGTGGCGAATGATATCCGTGAGGTGGTGCGTTTAGCCCATAAGCATGACGCCCTAGTCAAAGTCATTCTGGAGACTGCCGTGCTCAGTGAGCAAGAAAAGGTGATTGCCTGCTTGATTGCAAAAGAAGTTGGGGCAGATTTTGTCAAGACATCGACAGGCTTTGCCGGAGGGGGAGCAACCGTGGAAGATATTGCGTTGATGCGTAAAGTGGTCGGTCCAGATATGGGCGTAAAAGCCTCTGGCGGGGTGCGCAGTTATGCTGATGCTCAAAAGATGTTAGCCGCAGGCGCCACACGCATCGGCACCAGCTCCGGTATTCATATCGCGCAGGAAGCCGCTGGGCAAACCCAAAGCAGTTCAACCGCTGGTGGTTATTAATTTCCTGCTCTCCTAAAACAAAAAAACGAATCAAAAAACCCAGCAGAAATTGGCTGGGTTTTTGGTGTTATGTTCTGCTTTGACTATTGTTTCGCGGGCATATCGCGGCTGGCTAACACGTTCACGCCGGTGCCAAGCACATTTTCGACTATGACTGACTTCATTTTTACTGGTGCAGTCACTTCAACCTTGCGGATCTCATCCAATATTTGGGGGATGAGCGGTTTGGGTACCGGTCGCTCGGTATAGACTGGAAGCAGCGGGTGAAAACCGTTTTTCACCTTAACCGTGGTTGCCACCATACGGCGAGGATCTGTCATTTCAGCAACGCCGTAGTCAAGCCCTTTTTTGCAGTTATAACCACGGACCTCAATGACCTCACCATTCTCTATTACAGCCGTCAGGGTACAACCCTGTGGACAAGCCGTACAAATCAAATTAACTTCTTCAGCCATTTTTTCTCCTACCTCGGATTAATATCAATGGTCAGACTGTTTGCTTTGGAGACGTCAGAATAATTTTTCGTCTTCAGCACTACTGTAACCATCTCGCCAGGGCGAACGTACTTTTCAGCTTTGCGCGTGATTAAGTTTTCGCCATCATGAACTTCAATCCATACTGGCTGTTCAATTGGTCGGGTCACACGCATCTGCAAGCGAATATCTTCCTGAGCTAAACTGGACTTATCCAACTTGTGGGGGACTACATAGCGCACGTTCTTGCCAGCTTTTAGTGGGATATAACGCGCCTCTGCGTTGCGCAAGCTGATTGCATATTGAGCGGCACGTTTACCCGCTTCAAAGCCCGCTTCAGAAACCCAATCGACCAAGTCATAGACATGCACTACGTTACCGGCAGCAAATATGCCGGGTACATTCGTCTGGAAGGTCTCATCCACATACGGTCCGCCTGTAATCGGGTCGAGCTTAACCCCCGCCTTACGTGAAAGTTCATTTTCTGGGATCAAGCCAACCGATAGCAGCAGCGTATCACAGGGAATAATCTCTTCGGTGCCTGGGATGAAGTTCCATTTTTCATCCACTTGCACAGCTTCCACCGCTTCAACGCGATTCTTCCCCATAATGCGTTTGACTGTGTGATTGAGCTGCAACGGGATGTTGTAATCCTGCAGGCATTGCACTAAGTTACGGCTTAAGCCCGAAAGATAAGATTGAATCTCTAAGACGCGCTCCACCTTAGCGCCCTCGAACGTCAGACGGCGCGCCATAATCATCCCAATATCACCAGAGCCAAGGATAACAACATCTTTTGCTGGCATGTAACCTTCCACGTTCACCCAGCGCTGTGCCGTTCCTGCGGTAAAGACGCCATTCGGACGCATGCCGGGAATGCGGATCTGCGGGCGGGTGCGTTCACGGCAGCCCATAGCCAAGACAATCGCCCGTGCTTCAATTTCAACATAGCCATGCTCTTTACTGGAGACAAATAAGTGGCGGTTTGGGGTAATATCCAGCACCATGGTGTTTAGCAGAGCCTCGACGCCTAAGCTAAGCATCTCTTCGATAAAGTGCTGTGCATAAGCAGGTCCGGGCAAGTCTTCCTTGAGCAATTCCAAACCAAATCCATTGTGGATACATTGCACCAAGATGCCGCCCAACTCATAATCGCGCTCGATGATCAAGACATCATCAGCACCATTCTTTTTAGCTTCAATTGCGGCAGCTACCCCGCCAGGACCGCTGCCAACAACCACAACATCATAAATATTTTTTAGGGCCATCTTACTCCTCCACCTCTTTTGTTTCTCTGAATAGGAACTCGGACCCTTTACCGCGCTTGGTCACCTCCAACGGCGAGATACCTAACTCTCTCGATAGGATATTCACCACACGGGGCATATCGAAGCCACCTTGGCAGCGCCCGGTACCAAGCCATGTGCGCCGTTTGATCGCATCGTAGGTACGTGCAGGTACAGGTGAATGAATTTCTGCAATGATTTCGCCTTCGGTAATATTTTCGCATCGGCAGATCACTTGACCATACCGCGGATCCATATTTACCAGTAGCTGGCGGTCCTTATGAGACATATTGCGGAAGCGCGGGCGTGCTGGTCGGATGGGGTCCCATTCCTTTTTCTCGACGAGCTTTTCACCTGCATCGCGCAGCATATCGACAACTTCTACGGCGATGGCGGGTGCGGAGGTTAAGCCAGGCGATTCGATGCCGCCTAAATTGACAAAACCTTCAACTTCATCCGGAATTTCAATAATGAAATCACTCTTATAATTTATTCCAGGGGTCTTGCAAGGCGCATTACCCGTTGGGCGGATGCCTGCAAAATTGGCTATCGAGTAACGCAGATTGAGCGAAGGTACGAGTTTGAGCGCCCCAGCAGCAACTTCATCCAGACCTTCTTTTGTGGTTGAAGTATCCTCTTTGTCCTCGATCTCATTGGCATTCGGTCCGATGATGGTATTCTCATGCAGTGTTGTCGTAACGAGGATGCCTTTACCTTTCGCTGAAGGCACAGGGAAGAGCACATTATCGATAGTGATTTCCGCGCGATCGAAAATAAAATATTCGCCTTTGCGCGGCGTGATTTTAAACTCTGGGCGGATGCCAGCTTTATGCATAACCTCATCCGAATATAAGCCAGCTGAGTTAATCACCCAACGACTGAGGAAATCACCACGGTTAGTTTTTATCCCAATGATGCGCTTACCCTCCATGATGAAATCTTCAAAAGCAGTTTCCAACAGGATGGTTACCCCATTCATCACTGCGTTCTCGGCTGCAGCAATGGTCACTTGGAATGGATCGCAAATACCGCCCGTGGAAGCCCATAGCGCACCGCTAACTTCGGGGTTAATGTTCTTTTCACGTCGGCGCACTTCAGCCCCACTGAGCATGACCATGCCAGGAACGCCATTCTGTTTACCTTGCTGCATCAGCTTATCGACGATTGGGAGCTCATCATCTCCTATTGCAACCACATAATCCCCGCGGCGCTCGAAAGGAAAGTTCAATTCGCCGGCAAGCTGATCCCACATGGGATTGGCTTTCACATTCATGTAAGCTTTTAATGTGCCCGGTAAAGGATCGTATCCTGCGTGCACGATGGCGGTATTTGCACTGGATACACCCATCCCAATATCGGCTGCTTTATCGATCAACAGGATTTTCCCTTCGTAGCGGGAAAGCCAACGGGCGACCATACAACCGACTACACCCCCTCCTATAATAATGTAATCATATTGTTCTTGCACTCCAACCTCCTAAAACATGTATTTAAATTAATATCTTTTCTAAAAGTGAAATCCTCTTGATGAGAAGCCAAAATGAATAAACTGGCTCAAGGTTTATGAGATGATAGGATAATAACTGTTGATGGTTGTTCATAAATACTTTGGTCTCACACTCTTCTTGGCAGTCTCAACGTTGCTAATGTTTCTGATCAGGCTGCGACTCCGAGTTTTACGTGAACTCGCTACATTATACTACGAGAGTTGACAAGATTTATGCATTTTTTGCTTTTTCTCTATCATCCTAGCCAAATTATTCAGGCAAATTTTTCAATTTTTCTTACATGCGAGGAAAAAAACTCCTTTTTTATGATTAACGCGTGTCAATTTGTGCTAAGTTTGTATAATATTATTGACTCACGCAATTAATCGTGTTATATTATTGTCGACTCGAATCGCTCCAGAAAATAAATAAGGTGATAAAGACCACCAAACTGGAAATAAAAGTGTATTCGCTCGAAAGGACGCAGTGTATTTATGTGGGTTTTGAGCAAGAATGCAAGACAACTTAGTCAAATTCCAGTGCTGCCCAGCAGCTTCAAAGTGAGCTGCGCATGTAATGATGATCGTTTTTATCAAACTTTCTGGCTAAGCGCATTCGAGATTTTTGTTTCCCAAGGAGGTGATCAAAAGTTTTAATACCATTTCTCAATGTCGTTCCAAACTGTAACCATATTTTTATAAAAACTTATATTAAAAAGGAGATTAGATAGTTATGGAAAAAAGATTAGGCAAAGAAGTAATTGGCGAGATCTTTGGCACCTTTATCCTGATCCTGCTTGGTGATGGTGTGGTTGCAAATGTTGGTCTTGCCCCTCGTTTGGCGGGCACAGCTTACAACTGGAATACGATAACCATCGGCTGGGCTTTCGCCGTGATTATTGCTGTTTATGTTTCTGCCGGTGTTTCTGGTGCTCATCTTAACCCTGCAGTAACACTTGGCTTGGCTGCACGCCGCGGTTTCCCCAAGGGGAAGATTTTACCCTTCATCCTTGCTCAAATGGTTGGTGCATTCTTGGGCGCTGCTGCTGTGTATTTCATCTACCGCGATGGCTTAGTAGCGGCTGGCATGCCGAATGTGTGGTCCACCGGCCCTGGCTCTGTCTTTGGTCAATCATTCTGGGGTGGCGCCAGCTCAGCTGCAACGGGTACCTACAGCATGGTAACTGCCTGCATTGCTGAACTCTTTGGCACTATGGTTCTGACCTGGGGTATCGCTGCCAGTGGTGACCTGAAGAACAATGGTCTGAAGGATAACCTCGGTGGCTTTATCGTTGGCTTCACTGTGTTGGCAGTTGGTCTGTCACTGGGTGGCCCCAGCGGCTATTCCATTAACCCTGCCCGTGACCTCGGCCCACGTTTGTTCGGCGCCCTCGTCGGGACACAAGGTCTCTTCGATGGTTTGTACTGGCTGATCCCGCCGGTGCTCGTTCCTGCAATCGCTGGTCCTATCGGCTTCTGGCTGTATGACATTTTAGTAGCCAAGAACCTGCCAAAGAAAGACTAAATTTTAGAACCGTCTTAAATACCTGAGGACGGATGAGGAGGCTGATAGTATGAAAAAACTCATTAATAAACCCGAAGATGTTGTACTTGAGGAGCTGCAAGGTATCGAGCTCGCTCACCCGGACCTCGTGAAGGTCCACTATGACCCCAACTTTATCTATCGTGCAGACGCTCCAGTGAAAGGCAAAGTCGCCGTCGTTTCTGGTGGTGGCAGCGGTCATGAGCCAATGCATGGTGGATACGTGGGCAAAGGTATGTTGGATGCCGCCTGCCCAGGTGCGGTCTTTACTAGCCCAACCCCCGATCAGGTGCTCGAAGCCACCAAGACAGTTGATGGCGGCGCTGGTGTATTGCACATCGTAAAGAACTACACCGGCGATATCATGAACTTCGAGATGGCTGCTGACCTCGCTCGCGGAGAAGGCATCGAAGTTGAAGCTGTTGTGGTCAACGATGATGTCGCTGTAGAAGATAGCCTCTATACAGCAGGGCGGCGCGGCGTTGGCCTCACCGTCCTCATGGAAAAAATCGTTGGTGCCGCTGCAGAGGAAGGCCGTTCGCTCAAAGAATGCGCAGACTTGGCTCGCAAGGTGAACAGCCAAGGGCGCAGCATGGGCATGGCGCTAACTTCTTGTACAGTCCCGCACGTCGGCAAGCCGACTTTTGACCTGCCCGAAGACGAGATGGAGATCGGTATCGGCATTCACGGTGAACCTGGTAGAGTCCGCATGAAGTTGCAACCCGCAGATAAGGTCACCGAATTGCTGCTCAAACCAATTGTGGAAGACTTACCCTTCAAGTCTGGCGATGAAGTTTTGCTCTTCGTCAACAGCATGGGCGGAACACCCCTCATCGAGCTCTATATTGTTTACCGCAAGGCATTCAAGCTGCTCGAGGAAATGGGTATCAAGGTCGTCCGCAATCTGATTGGCCCATATATTACCAGTCTCGAAATGGCTGGCGCTTCGATCACGCTGCTCAAGATGGACGAGGAGCTGAAGAAGCTGTGGGATGCACCCGTTTTAACTCCAGGTATGCGCTGGGGTATCTAATAAACTTTCGGAAAGTCTGGAGATGTTAGTTTCTCCAGACTTTCCCAATGTATCGAGGTTTACCGTGGCTATATCAAAAGAAGATGTACTGAATTGGATTAAAACTTATGCGCAAGTGATCGCCGAAAATGAAGCCCTTCTGACGGATCTTGATGCTCAAATTGGCGATGCCGATCACGGCGCCAACATGAATAGAGGTTTCAAAGCGGTTTTGACCAAACTGCCGGCTCAGGAAGATAAAGATATTAGCACAATCCTGAAGACGGTAGGCATGACGCTTCTCTCGACGGTTGGCGGCGCTGGCGGTCCACTTTACTCCACGATATTTTTAGAATTGGGTAAAACCCTTGCCAATAAGGAAGAAATCGACCTCGCCGATTGGGCAAGTGCTCTTGAAGCAGCTGAAAAAGGCGTACAGAACAGAGGGAAAGCAGTCCCAGGGGATAAAACCATGATTGATGCCCTCGAGCCGGCTGTCATTGCGCTCAAAGAAGCTTTGGCACAGAATTTGTCTTTTGAAGAGGCACTAAGAAAATCCGCAGAAGCTGCACATGAAGGCATGTTAGCCACCATTCCTCTGGTAGCCCGCAAAGGACGCGCGAGCTACTTGGGAGAAAGAAGCGCAGGTCATCAAGATCCTGGAGCCACTTCAACCTATTTCTTAATTGATACTGCCGCAAAAACCTGGGCAAAACAAAATACACATAAATAAAAATTATAAAAAGGAGAGTGAAAAATATGGCAAAATATGTTGCAGCAATCGATCAAGGTACAACCAGCACCCGCTTTATGGTTTTCAACCACAAAGGTGAAGTTGTAGGCTTCGATCAAAAAGAACACAAACAGATTTATCCAAAACCCGGTTGGGTTGAGCATGATCCATTGGAAATCTGGCAAGCCACCCAAGACGTTATTAAAGGTGCACTTGATAAACTACGCATTGATATTAGCGACATCGCTGCCGTTGGTATCACCAATCAACGCGAGACTACCGTCGTCTGGGAAAAGGCAACTGGCAAACCTGTCTACAATGCTATCGTTTGGCAGGATACGCGCACTGATGCAATCTGCAATCAGTTAGCGAAAGACGGCGGCCAGGATCGCTTCCGCCTGAAAGTGGGCTTGCCCTTAGCAACCTACTTCTCCGGTATGAAGATCAAATGGATTTTGGATAACGTTCCTGGTGTGCGCGAAAAAGCCGAAAAAGGCGAAGTACTCTTCGGCAACATCGATACCTGGGTAATCTGGAACCTAACTGGCGGCCCTAAGGGTGGCGTGCATGTTACCGACGTCACCAACGCTTCCCGCACCTTCATGATGAACCTGGAAACCCTTGACTGGGATCCAGACATGCTGGAAGTGCTGGGCGTCCCGCGCGCCATGCTTCCCGAAATCAAACCATCCTCGGCTATCTATGGTTATGCCAAGAACAGCGGTTTGGATGGTATTCCCGTGGCTGGCGACTTGGGCGACCAACAGGCTGCTTTGTTTGGCCAAACCTGCTATGACCCCGGCGAAGCCAAGAACACCTATGGCACTGGCTGCTTTATGCTGATGAACACCGGCACTTCTCCAATCCAATCCAAGAACGGTCTTTTGACCACCCTTGGTTATAAGATTGGCGATCAGCCTGCGGTATACGCCTTGGAAGGCTCCATCGCGATCACTGGTGCTTTGGTGCAGTGGATGCGCGACAACCTCGGTTTGATCAAGAAATCCGCTGATATCGAAGAGCTTGCTAAGACTGTCGAAGATTCCGGTGGTATTTACTTCGTACCCGCCTTCTCTGGTTTGTTCGCACCTTATTGGCGCAGCGATGCCCGCGGCGTTATCGTTGGCTTGACCCGCTACATCAATGCCGGTCACTTAGCCCGTGCCGTCCTCGAGGCGACAGCCTACCAGACACGCGAAGTGCTGGATGCCATGAACCTGGATAGCGGTGTGCCGCTGAAAGCCCTCAAGGTGGATGGCGGTATGGTCTACAATGAAACCTTGATGCAGTTCCAAGCTGACATCCTCGGCGTTCCGGTTATCCGCCCGACTGTGGCTGAAACCACCGCTCTGGGTGCTTCCTATGCTGCTGGCTTAGCTGTCGGCTTCTGGAAGGAAGTGGACGAATTGCGCGAGAATTGGGGCAAGGACAAAGAGTGGCACCCCAAGATGGATCCCGAGACCCGCGAGAAACTCTACAAGGGTTGGAAGAAAGCGGTTACCCGCTCCTTCGATTGGGTAGAAGCCTAATACTTCGTTCGTTTGCGAGTAAAATTAGGGGCGACGCGATCAACACGTCGCCCCTAACTCTTAAATAGGAATAAAAATGAGCACAAAAAATTCGAAGAAGCAAAACCAAAAACGCAAAACTTCTAAAACCTCCACCACAAGTTCAGAACAAGCCGTATCTACCCAAACCAGCCCAAAAAAGAAATCCCCTAAGGGCGCAGAGGTTAACTTACGGGAGCCTTGGATAAAGCGCAAAAGCGGTTATATTGCTGTGGGATTGATCAGCCTCGCTTTGGCTGTGCTGGTAGCGTATCAGATTATTAAAGGCAGCGGCGATTGGGGACAAGGTATATTATGGGGTCTCATTTTTGGTGCCAGCATTTTATTGATTTTCTTTGGAATGAACTGGTTTCACTCTCTTTTTAACAAAGATAAGGGTGAAAAACAGACAACCGAGAGCAAAAAGTAAACGCCCTAAACAAGGCGCTCGGATAAATGATAAGGTGAAAGGTCAATTGTATGGTAAATATCCTTCTGGTTTCTCACAGCTATCAGTTAGCTAGCGGTGTGGCTGAGCTCGTGCGCCAAATGGCACCCTCCGACTCGGTGAAAATTGATGTTGCTGCCGGGATTGGCGACGACCACCAAGAGATTGGTACGAATGCCGTCGAAATCATGGAAAAGCTCAATGCACTTTATACTCCAGAGGGCACTTTGGTGCTGATGGACTTAGGCAGTGCCATCCTAAGCGCCGAAATGGCTTTAGACATGCTCGATGAAGAGGTCAAAACTCAGGTGCGCTTGTGCCCGGCGCCTTTTGTGGAAGGAGCCATCGCTGCTGGCGTGCAAGCTAACATGGGCTCCGATCTGGATTCGGTCTATCGCGAGGCTATGTCGGCTCTATTAGCTAAGCAGCAGCAGCTGCAACCAGAAGCCAGCCAAGAAGACCAACCGGCTCCCCAGCAAGTGGCTGAAGCCACACCAACTGAGGAGGTTATCGAGATTGTGCTGCCTGTAACGAATGAATCAGGCTTACACGCTCGCCCGGCAGCTCTCTTCGCTAAAACGATTGGCAGCCATAACGCTAAAGTAACGGTAACAAACCTAACGGAGAATAAAGGACCCGTAACCATCAATGGATTAATCGCGGTGATGCTGCTCGCCGCTAAAAAAGGCGATGTCCTGAAAATCCAAGCTGAGGGTGAAGAAAAGCAAGAGGTCATTGACGCTTTAAAAAAGTTATTTGCCGAGAATTTTGGGGAATAATCTTACTGGCATAATCATTGCAACACCTTCAGTTGGTATGTTCGCTGGAGGTGTTTTTTATGCAGCCTAAAAAGAAATCATTCGGTGCCTTCCTGCTCAAGGCAGTGCTGATACTGACAATTAGCCTGCTCATTGCGGGAGCAATCAAATATGTCTCCGGTGCGGCACCATTTCATGCCAATGCAACTGTACAGCCAGAAATCACACTCCCAAAGCTCAGCCTACCTACTACCCCCAAACAAGCCATACCAGAAGAGCGCATCTTCCTGCCCTTAGCTTTGCGCAGCGATGGTCAGCAAGTAAAGATCCTCAATAATTCCAGCATGTATATCGAAAAATCGGAAATCGAAATCCTCCATATCGTAGGGGAAATCGCCAACAACAGCCCGGACCCAATTCATAATCTCAGTGTAACCGCATTACTTTACCCCGCAAATGGGACCACAGCAATCACAACCATTCATGCATCCCCCTTCATCTCGGCACTTGCTCCAGGGGAGAAAACTTGCTTTAACCTCTACTTGGAAAAGCCGAGGACCTATGCACGTTATGAATTTGCCAAGCTGAGTTATGAAGTCGGCGCAAAGCCAACCAGCACGTTTGAAACCCGCCAGGTAACCGCTGGGTGGGATGAAGATAATGACTGGTACATGCTCAGCGGGCAGGTGCAGAACACGGGTAAAACTCCATTTGCTGATGTTCGCGTTGTTGCCACGCTCTATGATTCGAACAATAAGGTGATAGGCTGCGACCAGACTTTCGTGTTGTATGAAGGCGAAAACCCTTTTTCAGTGGGTACATTCTCGCTCTACTTTATGGATCAGCTTTATAACCAGGTTAGCACTTATCGCCTCCAAGTTGTGGGGCAGTGAAGTTACAGGGAAAAGCGCAGGGTAAATTTCCTGTGAATTTGCTTAAACTTTCCTAAACCAACCCCAACCCTCTGCAAATAACCTTGACATTTGTTCTAAAGAGTCATATAGTTCACTCCGTTTAACTATTAAGCGAGGTTAATTGTGTCTGAGACTCTTTTAGCGTTGTTACACGAATATGCCGAAAAGGCAATGAAACACTCGATTTTTGCCTTCATGACCTATATTCAGCAAGCCAACCTCTCTGCCTCTCAAGTTAATGCGATGTTTTTCCTAATGGACTACCCTAACTGTTCAATGAACGCCCTATCGAATAAATTAGGTATTACCCGCGCAGCTGTTTCTCAATTGGTGGACCATTTGGTAAAACGCGGTTATGTCGACCGCAAAGTAGACCTGCAAGACCGACGGACAAAACGGCTATCTCTGACGGAAAAGGGACTATTGACAATGAAAGAAGCCCAACGCGCACGCCACAGGTGGTTGCAAGAGTTGGTTAACGCCTTCACACCTGAAGAGCAAAGCACCCTGATTCCTGCGATGCGGTTGCTTAACGCGGGAATGGATAAGTTAGCCTCTGAAGCACCCCTAAGGAATAAAGCCGTGATACGCAACATCAATGAAGAGGAAACTGTATGAAAAAATTGTTTCAGTTTATTAAACCTTACTGGCCAAACATTCTATTAACTGTCGTATTGCTTTTCATCATGACAAATACCGACTTAGCGCTGCCAGATTACCTCTCCAGGATCATCAATGTTGGTATCCAACAAAATGGTATCGAAAACGCAGTACCAGACGCTTTGCGTAAAAGCACTATGGACCAAATTAATCTGTTCCAATCTGATGAGGAAAAGGCACTAACTTTAGCAGCTTACCAGCTCGTAGAACCGGGCAGCGATGAGGCAGCAAAATACGTACCAGACTACCCATTAGTCTCCTTACAGCCGGTTTACGTCCTTCAACAAAAGGATTCTGCTACGATTACCCAGCTTGAAGCCGCCATGACTAAACCACTGATTCTCACTTTTGGCATTGATATGCTTTCTCAAAACCCAGAACAAGCCGCCACGCTCTTGGGGCAAGAGTTTGCCGCTCAAGTTCAATCGCTTCCACCGGGCACGGATCTCAAGGCAATGCTCTTTCAATTGCCACCAGCGCAATTGGAAGCCCTGAAAACTACGGTTTATAAGCAGCTCGACGCCTTGGAGCCTTCTATGGTTACCCAAATTGCAGTTCAAGCAGTCAGCCAAGAGTACTCCGTCTTGGGGGTCAACTTAGCCTCAATTCAGAACAAATTTATTCTGAACGTTGGTGGGTTGATGATCCTTATGGCGCTTATCTCCGTTATCACCTCGATCTCGGTGAGCTACTTATCTGCGCGTACGGCAGCCGGCGTTGCCCGCGATACACGTATTGCCGTCTTTGAAAAGGTAGAAAACTTCTCTGGCGAGGAATTCAATAATTTCTCCACCAGTTCTTTGATCACAAGAACTACCAACGACATTGCTCAAATTCAAATCGTGATTTTTATGATCATGCGGCTGGCTTTGAATGCACCTATCATGGGCATCGGCGCCATTCTCCGCGCAATCGACAAGAGCGCCAACATGTGGTGGCTCATCGCTTTAGCGGTAGTTGTGCTCACTGGGATGATCATGATCGCTTTTGCTTTGGTGATGCCGAAGTTTAGGATCCTACAATCTTTAATTGATCGCCTAAACCTTGTAATCCGCGAAAACCTCACCGGTCTCATGGTTGTGCGTGCCTTCCGCAAGGAAGAATACGAAGAAAAACGCTTTGAAAAAGCCAACCGGGATTTAGCCAACACAAATGTTTATATTGGCAGGGTTCTGAGTGTGATTTTCCCGTTTATCAACCTGATCATGTCTGGGCTTTCTATTTTGATCATCTGGGTCGGCGCGCATGAGGTTGCCCAGTCAGCGCTGCAAGTTGGGGATCTCATCGCCTTTATGCAATATTCCATGCAGATTATGTTCTCCTTCATCAGCTTGGCGATGTTGTTTATCATCCTACCTCGGGCGTCCGTTTCTGGTGAACGCATTGCTGAAATCTTAGAAACGCCTATCGTCATTCAGGACCCACCGCATCCGCTGCAGTTCAGCCAACCTGTGCGTGGAGAGCTCGTATTCGATGATGTAGACTTTAGGTACCCAGGTGCCGAAGAAGACCTCTTGCACGATATTAGCTTTATTGCCAAGCCAGGGGAAACCACTTCGATCATTGGCTCCACTGGCAGCGGTAAGTCCACACTCGTGAACCTGGTGCCGCGCTTCTTTGACGTCAGCAAAGGTAGCATCCTGATAGACGGCATCGATATCCGCGATGTAACCCTGAAGGATTTACGAGCCCAAATTGGTTACGTCCCGCAACGAGGCGTGCTCTTTAGCGGCACAATCGAATCCAATATGCGGCTTGCCAAGCCAGACGCGACCATAGAAGAAATTATGGATGCCCTGGATACCGCCCAAGCGATTGATTTCGTTATGGCTAACCCTGATGGCTTACAAACTGAAGTGGCGCAGGGCGGCACGAACTTTTCTGGCGGGCAGAAGCAGCGCTTATCCATAGCACGCGCCTTGGTGAAAAAACCGCCCATATATATCTTCGATGACAGCTTTTCAGCGCTCGATTTCAAAACCGATGCAGCTCTGAGGAGTGCACTCAGCAGAAAGGTAGGCAATAGCACCGTCCTTATCGTGACCCAACGCGTAGCCACAGCCAAAAATTCCGACCAGATTCTGGTTTTGGATAACGGTAGAATTGCCGGCGTTGGCACCCATCAGGAACTGATGAAAACCTGCACGGTTTACCAAGAGATCGCCAGCTCGCAGTTGAGTAAGGAGGAATTACTATGAGTAATGCATCAAACTCAGAAAATACCACAAACCAAAACAAAGCCCCTTCACCAACCAAACCTGTCCAAAGGCAAGGCTTTGGCGGCGGGCCAGGATCTCGCTTTGTACCCGGAGAAAAGGCACGTGATTTTAAAGGGACTATGCAGCAGTTGCTGGGCTATCTTGGTAAGTATAAATGGACCATCATCTTGGTCTTATTCATTGCAGCTGCCTCAACAGTTTTCAGCATCTTCGGTCCACGCACCTTAGGGAAGGCTACCACCGCCTTATACGAAGGCGTCATTCGCATGGTGAGAGGACAAGGGGGCATTGACTTTGATGAGATTGGGACAATCCTGCTGCGCGTCTTGGCGCTTTACTTGAGTGCGGCAACTTTGCAGTTAATTCAGGGATTCATCATGACTACCATCGCGGCGGATATCACCTTCCGATTCCGCCAGGAAATTGCACATAAAATCCATCACCTACCGTTACGCTATTTCGACCATGTCACACACGGTGAGGTGCTTTCACGGGTCACCACCGACGTAGATGTGATCAGCCAGACGCTTCAGCAAAGCCTTTCCCAAATCATCACTTCGATCGTCAGCGTGATTGGCATTTTGGTGATGATGCTGACGATTAACGTGACCCTGACTTTGATTGCATTGACGATCATCCCGCTTTCCATGCTGATCATCCGCTATGTCATCAGCCACTCTCAAAGGTTTTTCCGCAAGCAGCAAGAATACTTAGGGCATCTCAATGGGCATGTGGAAGAAATGTATGGTGCCCATGTGGTGCTGAAAGCCTTCAACGCTGAAGACCAAAGCATTAGCACCATGAAGCAGCTCAACGATACCCTTTACGACACTGCTTGGAAAGCCCAGCTGTTCTCGACCATGATCCGACCCATTATGCACTTCATTGGTAACGTCGGGTATGTGGCTGTGGCAATTGTTGGCGGTAACCAGGTCATTCAAGGGCGCTTGATGATTGGCGATATTCAAGCGTTTATCCAATACATGCGCTCTTTCCAGCAGCCCCTTTTGGAAATCGCCAACATTTCTAACATCCTGCAGCAAACGGCTGCCGCTGCTGAACGGGTATTCGATTTCCTCAACGAGCCTGAAGAAGTGCCTGATCCAGAAAATCCGGTCATCCCAGAAAATGTTCAAGGAAATGTAACCTTCGACCATGTACGCTTTAGTTATGAACCTGGTACGGTGGTAATCAAAGATTTCTCGGTTGAGGTTGACCCCGGGCAGCAAATCGCAATCGTCGGTCCTACCGGCGCCGGCAAAACTACGCTGGTTAAGCTTCTCATGCGCTTTTATGAGTTAGACGATGGCGAGATAGCCATTGATGGCACCAATATCATCCGCTTTAGGCGGCACGATTTGCGCGGTATTTTTGGCATGGTGCTGCAAGATACTTGGCTCTTCAATGGCACGATCTTCGATAACATTCGTTACGGACGAGAGGATGCGACCTACGAAGAAGTGGTGCGTGCCGCGGATATGGCTTATGCCGATCACTTCATCCGCACATTGCCCGGCGGATACCAGATGGTGCTCAATGAGGAAGCCAGCAACATCTCCGCGGGTCAAAAGCAGCTACTCACCATTGCTAGGGCAGTTTTAGCTGACCCAACCATTTTGATCCTGGACGAGGCAACCAGCTCGGTGGATACCCGTACCGAAATTCTGATTCAGAAAGCAATGGATAAGCTCATGCGCGGTAGAACCAGCTTTATTATCGCCCACCGCCTTTCCACCATCAAGAATGCTGACCGCATCTTGGTCCTCCGCGATGGCGACATTGTGGAGCAAGGCAAGCATGATGAGCTGCTGGCTAAAAACGGCTTCTATGCTGAGCTCTATAACAGCCAATTTGCTCTGCAAATGGAGTTTTAGTACCAAAGCAACACGAATAACAACAAATTACGTACCGCGTCTGCTCAAAATGCGCAGACGCGGTCCTTTTTAAGGTACAATTTTGGACATGATCATCACGCTCACCCCAAACCCCAGTGTTGATCGCACCTTACATGTGCCACAGCTACGCTTTAACGAAGTTCTGCGTGCCCATGATGTCCGCGTCGATTGGGGCGGAAAGGGTTTTAACGTCTCCCGTGCGCTGCGCATTCTTAATGAAGAAACGTTAGCGCTCGCTTGGGTGGGCGGAGGCACCGGCAGAATGATGCAGCACGGGCTCAATCAATTAGGGATCAAGACTGATTTCGTCTGGGTGGAGGAAGAAACCCGCATTAATACCGTGGCACAGGAAGATAGCGGTGAATGGTATATCCGCCTCAATGAGCCTGGTCCACATATCCCCGAAGATGCTATCCAATCCTTGCTTGCTAAAGCTGAGGCTTATGCCAGCAAGAAGGACATTTGGGTGGCAGCGGGCAGCCTGCCGCAAGATGTGCCCGCCGATTTTTACACTCAGCTCATTCATCTACTCAAAAACAAAGGGGTAAGGGTCTTTTTCGATGCGAATGGTGAGGCTTTGAGAGCTGGTCTTTCTGATCCTCCGTTTTTAGTCAATCCTGATATCAGCGAGACAGAAGACTTTGTAGGCTTTTCTATCCACAATTACGACGATGCCAAGCGCGCTGTGCTTCCATTTTTACGCTTAGGCGTTGAATATGTAGCTCTCTCGATTGATGGTTTAGGGCTGCTCCTGGCTTCTCAGCAGGAGATGATGTTGGCAACGCCACCCAAAGTGAGCATCCGCAACGTGACAGGCGCTGGGGATGCCCTAATGGCAGGGATGGCTTATGGGTTCGCGCGGGGAATGGATTTACGCGAAATTGCCCGGCTTGGCGCAGCCTTCAGCGCTGTCGCTGTCACCACCGTATCCTTAGCCTCAGTGAAAAACAGCGATGTAGAAGCCATGCTGCCACGTGTGGAAGTGCGCACGGTTAATGTGATGTGAGTGTCAGCAGCGGTAACGGATCCCTATAAGTAGAACGCAAAACTGAGATTACTTAACCCTCAGGCAAAGGTGGAAGCTCCTTCCACGCCACCTGGTCAAACCAGATATTTCCAGAAAGCTGCACGAGGCTCAGCAGCCGTAGGGTCGCCCCAATGGGGTCATGCCTGCCAGGCTTGGCAAGGACCAGCGCCTGCCATTGTTGGTCAACGAGGGCTTGGTCATTCAGACAAAGCACAGCCGGCGTGCAGCAAGCCAGCAAGCTCAGCGAGGTGAAACCTTCTGGCTCAGTTTGGAGCATTGATTCATCTAAAAGCTCTGCCTGTGCCAACTGCGCCACAGATTCCCTCACGCGTTTTTCAACCTCTCTGGTTAGCTTTCCAGTAGGTTTGCCTGCTTGCTCAAGCTCGGCGATGCCTAACTGTAAAATGCTCAAACCTATCTTAGCCTCTTCAGGGGAGTTATCAGCATTATAAATGGCGTGCGTACCGCTCCATTGCGCTCTACCTTGTGCCGCTAAGGAAATTTCAATCGCTTTCCAGGCTTGGTCACCTGTCACTTGCGCGAAAAGTTGGTAAAAAGTTGGAGAATAAACTAACGCCTGGGGTTCGGTTTGGGCAGCTTGTTGATACAGCGGGAGTAGTGCTTCCAGACGTCTGCGCGCAAGAATTTCGTATTGAAAGCGTTCAGATCTACCCCACTGGGCTTGAGCTGCCAAAAGGGCAAATGCAATCCAAGGCTCAGCATTGAGATCTGCATCCAGCCTTCTGCCAGGCACCACATCGGGCATGACCTGCCAGCTCATCAGGTCCGGGGCGTTCGCACTGCTGTGGCTGAGGCAAAACGCCAAGATGCGGTCAAACTGCGCTTGTGCTTGTGGGTCTTCGCCCGCTACGAGCACAGAAACGAGCATCGCTAAGGCTTGGCTGAAGCTCGTGGCAGTTACCTGGTAACGCATCCAGTTCCTCGCTACGCCAGTGCGCAGGAACGCCCGCCCCGGCTCAGCATCCGGCAAAAGGTATATCGAGAGCCAATCGCGGTAAGCCTCACGTATCTCCTTGTCCAACTCCTCCTCTGGCTGCGTGGGGAGCATTTGACGTTCACGGTCAACCTGCCGCTGTGGGAAGGGAAACGCCACTTGCGTGGAATTCGCCGGCTGGTTTAGCGCGGTGCGCCTTTGGCGAATACGCCTGATCAGCAATATCGCTGCAGCCAGCAGGATGACAAAAAGCACGGCGTTGAAAATTACCGTTAGGTCAGCTGCGGTAAGGTTGTTCATGCTTGGTGTTTCTTTCTCGCACGGGGATTAGTGCTTGTTTTTGGATTGGTTTTGCTTTTCTGCGAACTCTTTGCTTTGCGCTGCCAGCCGGTTATAGCAGCTTTCTGCTTCATCTTCCCCGTCAGGCTCTTTTCCACAAATAAGTGCTCGCCGGTGAAAGGGGCTTTTTCGGTGTAGTACATCAGGCTGGCGTAGGTGGAAGGCGTGGGCGTGAAGATCTGTACCTGCTCAGGCAAAACGCCCAGTTTCTCGCTGGCAAAGCGCTGGAGCGCAAACATATCCTCTTGTGTGCAGCCCGGGTAAGCCGCGATGAGGTAATAGGTCAGGAATTGCTTTTTGCCGGCAGCTTTGCTCAGCGCATCAAAGCGCTGCTTGAAAGCCAACAAGCTTTGCACACTGGGCTTGCGCATGCGCCGCAGCACGGCAGGCTGGGAATGCTCAGGCGCTAGCTTCAGCTGCCCAGAGACGTGGTAATTCACCAACTCCTGCAGGTATTCCTCGCCATATTCCACATCTGCCATCACCATATCGTGCCGGATGCCAGAGCTGATGAACACCTTGCGCACGCCCGGCACCTGACGCAAAGCTTTGAGCAACGCAAGCTGATGCTCATGGGTCAGCCCCAACAGCGGGCACACCTGCGGGTAGATGCAGCTTTTCTCCGGGCAGGCGCCACGGCTTGCTTTGAGCGCGCATTCGAAGCCGTACATGTTCGCTGTCGGTCCAGAAAGATCAGTGATAACGCCTTTGAAGCCTTGCCGTGCGGGCATTTGGCGCGCCTCAGCCAAAATGGACTCTTGCGAACGCCAGGTGACCCGCCTGCCCTCATGCATGGCAATAGCGCAGAAATTACACTCGCCATAGCAGCCCCGGTGCGTGGGGATGGAAAAGCGGATAGTCTCTAAAGCCCGCACCTCGCCCTGCGCGGCGTAATAGGGGTGCACCGCATGCTCGAAGGACAGGGCATAAACCGCATCCATCTCCGGCGTGGTGAGCGCGCGAGCGGGCGGGTTTTGCACCACGTAGCGGCTGCCATAGCGCTGCGCCAGCCCCTGCGCGCTGATGGGATCGTTATTCTGATAAAAAGCATGGAACATCTCAATAAAGCGGTCTTTATCGGCTATCACCTCTTCATAAGGCGGCAGCTCGAGGTAACCCGCAGGCTTGGTGGCGCTAGCGTAGCACAAGCCGCGGATTTGAGTCGGGTCAACGCCCGCGCGCAAGGCTTGAGCTAGTTCAAGGATGGAAAGGTCTGCCATGCCATAGAGCAGGTAGTCAGCTTTAGCATCCAGCAGGATGGAGCGGCGCAAGGCATCGGACCAATAATCATAGTGCACTACGCGGCGCAAGGAAGCTTCCACGCCGCCCAAAACAATCGGGACAGTTTGCTTGAAGTAGCGCCGGATGAGGTTAGCATACACAATGACCGCTCGGTCAGGCCGGCGGTTATTGACGCCGCCCGGGGTGTAGTCGTCGCTGCGGCGGGGTTTGCCCAAGGCGGTGTAATTGGAGACCATCGAGTCCACTGCTCCGCCCGTAACGCCCCAAAATAGGCGCGGTTCACCCAAGCGCGTAATATCCGTTGCCGAGTTCACCTCCGGCTGGGCGATAATACCCACACGGTAGCCGGCTGCAATCAGCTGCTTGCCAATGAGAGCGGCACCCGAGTAGGGGCTGTCGATATACGTATCGCCGCTCACCAGGATCACATCCAGCGGATCCCAGCCCAGGGCAGCGACTTCTTGAGAAGTTGTAGGGATAAACATGCCTTAATCTTACTCGAAATGGCTGGAGAAATTTTCCAAACTTTTTATACTGAGCTTCTAATAGCATTCGGCGCAGCCCAGCAGCTGCGCCGAATCCATGACAAATCTTTATGAGTTATTCTTCTGGGGGATAGACGCAAATCACCTTACCATCCGGGAAGGTATACCCAGCGCCATCCTGATACCCAATCAAGGCAAATGGATCGAGCGCTTGTTCGTGAGCGAGGTAAAGCTCAAGCGCTTTTGCACGTGAAGCATGCTGCGAAGCCCAAAACCGGTCGTAAAACCATTGATCCCAGTATCGCGCCTTGCGGCAGCTGATGACTTTGCCTAGCTCATCATAGAGCTCTGGGTTCAGCTCACCGCTATCAAAGTAACGAAATAGCTCTGGCACCGCATCCTCCGAAATGGTCATCCCTGCCAAGTAAGCAGCGTCCAGCGGATGCCCGGCGACGGCATGCTCTATGTTTTGGCGGGCAATCGTGGCGTCCACATTCACGAAGGTGAGCGTCAGGCTGAAAGCCAGCAAGCCCAGCAGCAAACTCAGTGCCATGTGCTTGAACCCGCGGGTAACCTCCAGGACGATGGAGACTACGAGCGCCAGCCCAATAAAGATCATGAAAATATGCGCTACCAGCCGGTCACGCGTAAAGCCGTAAGCCGCCTCGTAGAGGCTGAGGCGTTGAAAGGCTGAGACCAAGATCACGCCGGTGAGCAGCAGCAGTAAAATACCCAGGAGCGTAAAGGTGGTGCGTTCGCGGCGGGTTTCGCGCCGAGTGAATGAGGCTAAGCCATAATGCACCAGCCAAGTGAAGAGCGCAACCACCACAAGCTCAAAAAAACCGCGGCGCGCATATTCGGCGTAGGTATAACCTTCGGCGCTGATATTGGCACCCCCGCCAAAGAAATAACGCACCTGCACGAGCACAAACGCCCCAAAGAGCACGATCAGGCTCGCTAGGATGATGGTGCTCTCCGTCATGCCCAAGAAGGGACGCACGAGTGGCTGGTCTGGCTCCACCGGCTGGGGTTGCTGCGTCTTGGTGAGCGCATGCCAAAGCGCGCCGAAGCCAAAATAAGTAAAGAGCAGCACGAGCACCACTTGTGCCACAAATTCATCGGTAATTTCAATGCGCAGCCACGAAAAGGCACCGGAAACCCGCTCCGAGAAGATTGGGTCGGCAGCTGAAAAGAGCAGCCCAAAAATGACCAGCAGCGGAATGGCAATCAGCACACCGCGTAGGATAGCCAAACCTTTCCCTTTAGATTTCTTCTGCGTGCTTTCGCTCTCTTCATGATGGGAAGACTGAATTAACGCTAACGGTAAGCCAATGAATGCCGAGCCAATCAGGCGCAAGCCCTGCACAATTACCTCGCGCAGCCGGTAAACTAACCATTGCCCATTGAGCAGGCTAATCGCCAGATAGACCAACCCCACGAGCGAAAAACCGACCAGAGCCATCAAGGTGTAGGGTTCCAGGCGAAAGTAAGTCAGGATCGCGGTAAGGCTGATAGGAATAGCCAGCAGATAGCTCTGCCATGGGATCGAACGCTGCTCTACCTTAGCAGCAACAAAGACCACGAGCAACAGCAGGTTGACGAAGATAGCCCACTGGGCGCCCAAAAGGCGATTGAAGGTGATGCGGTCCATAAAAATGCCGACCGCCAAAACCAGCAGGAGAATCCAGCCGGTCTTGCGCAAACCTTCCCGATGCTCGGCTAGTTGAATCGCTGCTGAGTTTGATGGGCTTTCTTCGTGAATATCACTTGCTTGTGTTTCCATAAGATCTCCTTCAGACTTTGATCAGATTTTCACTATCTTAGAAGAAATTCACTCTCTTTTACTACGTCCTGCTCTCAAAAGCTATCAAATTAGCCTCATCTCTTGTTCTCGCCAGTCTCTGACCGAGCCAGGAACTTGACCGCAGGTTCCCCTTGTTCCATGCATTTATGCTCACCAATGGTTATAAAAGATTAGATGGTTTATAAAATGTTAGGGGCAATTGTCTTTTCCAGTATAATTGAAAATTGTTCGAAGCGTATTGTGATGAAGGCCCTGATGCAGTCCCATCATTCAATAAAAAGAGAGGAAAAATGAATAAAGTCATTATCGTTACCAATTCAAGCGCTTATCTGCCTCAAGAAATCGTCGACCAATATCATTTCCCTGTTCTGCCTACGCAAGTCTATGATGGCAAAGAAAAGCTGCTGCCGCGGTCATGCCGCATAATAGGTCCGTAACGGGAGGGAGGTTATTTTTCCTCCTTCCCCATTTTTCTTTATGCAAGGGAAGTAACTAAATGAGAATGATATCATTTGATTGCGTAGATAAAAGCTACCAGATTAAAGAGACAGCGGAAGGCATTAGAAATGCATTCAACGCATTCTTCAAACCTAAATATAAAACAATTCAAGCAGTACAAGATGTTAGCTTCAAAATTGACCGATCTAAGACTCTTGGTCTAATTGGAGAAAATGGAGCCGGTAAAACAACAATCATTAAGTTAGTATGTGGGATTTTAGCCCCTGACGCTGGGCATATTGAAGTCCTGGGAATGGATCCCTTTCAAAAAGAGCGGGATTTCAAAAAGAGAGTCTCCTTATTATTGGGGAATAAAAATCAACTTTGGTGGGATCTCCCAGCTCACGAATCCTTTCTGATAACAAAAAAATTATATGGTTTATCTAACTCTGAATATCGTGCATCGTTAGAGGAACTCGTGGATATGCTCGATGTTTCTGATTTTATTAATAGTCCAATCAAGAACTTATCGTTAGGTCAACGTATGCGATGTGAATTGCTCAATGCGTTGCTCTATAAACCGGAAGTAATTCTACTGGATGAGCCAACGATAGGCTTGGATCTGAAGTCGCAAGTAATTATCAGAAATCACATTCAGAAATATGTTAAGAATAACAATGCGGCATGCATCGTAACAAGCCACAATATTAAGGATATTACGGACATGTCCACAGATGTTGCGATATTGCATAAAGGTGCACTAATTCACTCCTCTTCAACTCTTGATTTTTTAGATATTTGCTCTGGTTATGCAATTATTGAGATAGATGGATTGAGCAATCTTGAAATCTATGAAGCGACAAAAGTTGACAGTTACCAGCATAACGATTTGAGACGCGTTTTGATTCCTGCTTCTGACGCTTTGCCAATTATGAGTTCCCTGGTCCAGCACCCGAAATGTATATCTGTCAGAATACTTGACGCCAGTGTGAACGATTTAGTAGAAAACAAGATATTGTCCATCCAGTGTGGGGGGAAAGAAAATGCTCGAAGTTAAAAATCTATTTGCACTAATAGTAATTCGCATTAAAAACTGGGGTGCATACCGTTTTGACTTTTTTGCCTCTATTTTGGGGATGGTCCTGCCGATTTTAGGATTATCACTTTACTGGCTTGACACTTTGAAATATTCTGTAGTAGATAGCTTTTTGTTTACCCCAAAAACAATCATTTTATATTACATTATTGTATATGCGATAGAGATGTTCTTTTCATATGAACTTGCATTTTCAGTTGAGGAAGATATAGAAACAGGGAGGATGAATTCTTTTCTGTTGCTTCCGTGTAATTATCTGACAATTAAACTCGCAGAATTTCTATCTACTAATTTACTTCCCTGTTGTATCCTGATTGCACTAACAATAGTTATTTCTTTGTCCTCTATGATCTCAGCTTCGCTAATTGCTGTTTTGGTGTTTCTCTCCCTTCTTATTTTGGGTATATTGTTCCACTTCATATATGTGATGTTTTTAGGACTTTTAACAGTATGGTTTAAGAATGTAAATGGGATGCTGTATTTTTTGCAGACAATAGCAGGTCTTCTGGCAGGTGCTATTATCCCACTTAGTTTGCTGCCGGAAAGATTTGCCTGGCTTGTGTGGAATCCTTTTTCGCTTTCCATCTACGTTCCATCTGAGACTCTTCTAACTGGAACAATCAACATTGCAGCTCCATTTGCATTAGCGTTATGGTGTTTTGTTATTTATGCACTTTATCGTATAACCTGGACGAATGCGATGCGCAATTACCAAGCATACGGGGGATAAGTCGTGTCGCTAAAACTATTTACCAGCTTTATCCGAGCTTCGCTAATTCGTTCAATGCGATATCGATTTGACTTCATTATGAGTCTTCTCGAAGGGCTATCGATACTATTAATTAACTTGACTTTCTTTTATACATCGGCAGCTATAGTATCATCTGACCGTCAGATCGAGCTATACTTGCTTGCACCAGTCTTTCAGATATTTACTGGATTGTTTTACGGTTTGTTCATCGATAATATCACAGGATTAAAATACTACATCAATCGAGGTGATCTTGATTGGATGCTGCTGAAACCCGTCAATTCTCAATTTTATATATCCCTCCGATTTATCAACTTTGGACATATCGTTAGCGGACTTCTCGCA
>ERZ1026792.589-NODE-589-length-28179-cov-5.803330_pt1 | contig 28179 bp, 44 predicted proteins | sample MGYA00520884_ERZ1026792 | MGnify/ENA primary metagenome ERZ1026792 (study PRJEB33270, sample SAMEA104284473) | anaerobic digester metagenome | biome: Anaerobic digester microbiome; feature: mesophilic sludge digester; material: Anaerobic digester biomass | place... | reverse complement strand
TGCAAACCCTGAAGAGATGAATGGTGTGCTCAAGCCTTACTTGGAGAGCGGCGAAATCAGAATTGGTTCTTACTGTGGAACTGCTGATGCTGGTCTTACTCTTGTTGGCAATATTCCAATCGGACAGATGGATGTGGAAAAGCACAACATGTTCAACACACTTCCTAAGATGTTTAAGGAGTCTGCTTTCATCGACAGATTCTCTGGTATCATTGAAGGCTGGAAGATTGGTCGTTTCAGTGAAGAGAGAAAGTTCGAGGGTTGGGGCTTAAGTGCCAACTACTTAACAGAACTCTTCCACGAAATGAGAGACGAGTTCTACTACAGAGCAATCGTTGACGAGCTTTTAAGTGTAGAGGGTAACTGCGATGCAAGAAACTTTGAAGCAATCAAGAAGACTTGCACGGCTTTTCTGAAATTACTTTTCCCTCACGTTACATCTATTAAGGACGTTGATGTTGAGGAGTTCAAGAAGTATTGCCTTGAGCCGGCAATCAGAATGAGATGGGGAGTTCTTTGTCAGCTTCGTTTCCTCGATGAGGAATATGCAAACGTTGAGATGCCTACAATCAAAGTAAAGGAGATTAAGAATGACAGATAATCAGAAGAAGGTTCTTGACTGTCTCGTTGATAAGAAACTAAGAGATAGAGCAAGTTATGGCAGCGATGAAAACGGCGGCTGGATGACAATCAGAGATATCGCGGCATATTGTTGCTTCGAGAAAAATGCAACTGCTGTTGGCTGTCTCGTAAGACTGATGAAAGAAAAGATTGTTGAATCAACTGAAGAGACTACAATCGACGGAATGATTCACAAGTACTACAGAATCGTTAACGGTCTTGACATTAACGTTTCCTATGAACTGAAACCCAACTCTCTTTGGGAGGGTGCCAGCGACCATAATGTACTTATCTTTTAAGTAAAAATTCTAAAGACTTTATCTCTTTACTTTTCTCAGAATTTATGATATAATTATTATAGAAAATGAGAAAGGAAGTAATAAGAATGAAAACATGGAGACCGGCATCATGGAGCCAGCAGGCACGTGAGATGTGCGACAGACAGGTTGAGTATATTAACGCAGGACACGCTCTCGTTGAGGATGCACTCCATCTCTTCGGTAGTTCCTATAGAGCACCAATTATCTCAGGTAGGGCGGCGAAGAGATTCGGTAGACTTATGAGAGCAGGAAAGGTTAAGGAGAATATCGGGGCGTACATCGAGAACTATCCTTTAACCGCAAAGGACAGAGGTTTAATCTGAAAGGAGATAAGGTTTATGGGAATCACAATGGCATATCTGGTAGAATTCAGCAATGGTGGTAAGAGACTTTACGGCACAAAGCAGAAGGCTTACGAAGCTGGTCTCAACTACATCGAGAACACATACAACAAGATGATTGACGAGGCTCCCGAGTTCCCTGTAAAGAGAATGTGGAGAGAAGAGAGAGACAGAGCAATAGAAGAGCTGTTTAACCGTTCTGTTGTGGGGGATAACTTCGAGTGTGACCCTCTGGTAAGAGTTACAATAATGGAGGTCCAGTGATGGAAAAAGAATTTACAACACTTTCTCCGGTATGGGTAATTACTGGTAAGGACTACAGCTATGATGACAATGCAAGAGTCCTTGATGTTGCCGCTTCTCTTGAAGATGCTGTTAAGGGGGCTGCTTATTACAGAACTCAGGGTTACGATGATGTTGACTACGAGTGCTTTACTCCGGTAACTTTTGAGGGCGAAGAGGACTACTGGTACAACGGTAACTTCACAGTTGAACTTCGCAAGACTGATAGAGATACAGTTTACACAATGGGTGCGCTCTATGGCTTTCCTCGAAAGGTTTACAACCAGAACGGCGGCGAAGGAAGTAACTACAAGCTTGTTACTGAAATCGATATGGGTGGTAAGACAAAGACACTTCTCTACTTCAACTTCATGACAAAGGATGAAGTGTGCAACTCAACTTCTCGTAAGGAAGTTCGCGAATGGGTAAGAGATAAGGTCAACGCGGCAGGACAGATTAAGATAATCGTTCCGTTTTCCGACTAATTAAGGAGGGGTACTGATGGCTAAAAAGATGACTGGTGAGCTGAAGTTCCAGCTTGAAATTGCAAAAATGCTTTATAACGGCGAACTGGTAACTTGCCTTCAGGTTACTGGTACACCGGAAACACTTCCGACCGGCAGCTTCAGTGCCCAGATGGTCGGAGATGGTAAGGTCTTTATGAAGACTTGTTCCTGCCGCTGGATTGTGCAGATGCCCGACACTGACAATCCTTACGACATCTTCCAGCACGAAAACTTCACACTGGGGGCTGGATATAAGGCGGCTAAGTTCGATGGTGAACTGAATGTCGGTACAGAAAAGAAGAAAAAGATTTGCTACAAGTTGAAAGATAAAGATGGCAACTATGTTTGGGTAAGAGATAAATACTTTGAGTACTTTGAAAACTGCGAGTTCTGGATTAAGGACGAGTACAGCCCAGTAATTGTAATGTCAAAGGTTGTTCCTACTGTAGAGGGTATGGTATTTCCTTTCGTTGCAAAGAGATAATCACAGTGGTGAGAGGAAATGTTACCGAAACTTTCTCCAAATCAGCGAGGAATAAGAGTTATAAAGGGGGAGTCAAATGCTGACAATCCCTATTCAATATTCAATGCCGCGGCACTACAGAAAGCAATGAAACTTTCTCCCGCGGCGTTTAAGTTATGGGCGTACCTTAATGCACACAAGAACGAATACGAGTTCGGTCTGAGTTCCAAAGATGTGTGTGAAGTTTGCGCCATGTCAAAGCCCACTTACCTCAAAGCATTCGACGCTCTTGTAGAGGCGGGGTACCTTGTACAGGTAGAGCTTTATCCGAACCTCATCGGCTACCTGTTCGTTGAGCAAGGATTCGGCGGCGAATGAAGTAAACAGAAAGAAATTTGACCGGGGTTAGTCAAGTGGCTTTACCAGAAATAATATGTATATTATAATATATATTATATATAAATAGATTATTATAATACTATTATAAATAAAGGGGTACAACTGGAAAATCGGGGTAGGGTCTGAGTTCGGAATAATGGGGTAGGTTTCGGAAAAAGATTGTTTAACCGGGGTAAGATTTTCCGGGGGTATGTTGGAAAAAGATTAACCGGGGTAGGGTGAATTCCGGAAAAAGATTTTTCGGGAAAAACTTTACTGCGTTTGAATAGAAAAAGAATTAGCACTGGCTGGAAACAGCTGGTGCTTTTTTGTTATATAATAGTATAAATAAAGGGAAGGGAGTAGAAGGGGAAAGGGAAGGGAGTAGAGGTGAGGGAACAATAAAGGTCTGGCGGCGAAGCAATAATGCAATGGAATAGAAGGGAAAGGCAAACGGAGTTTAGATAGAAGAAGTGGAAAAGAAGGAGTTATGGGAAGGGAGGAAGAGAAGGGCTAATGGGAAGGGAACTATAATAAAGGGAAGGGAAGGGCTTAGAAGAAATGGAACCGGGGAAGGATTAACGGAAAAGGAGTAGTATGAAGGGAACTATAATAAGTTAATAATAATAAAGTAATAAGAAGGGGAAGGGAAGGGAACTGTAAGGGAAGGGAATTAAAGGGGTCCTGGTAAAAGCCTACCAAGTAAAAGCCAAACTGACGTCTGGATAACCCGAGCTACAAGAGGCTGCGGCAGACGTTAAATGACGGTGAAATGAAGTGTGAGGACGCCCTGACCCCTCGACAAAAGGCTCACGACCCCTAACCCCTATCAAATTCGCAGAATCAGTAGGAAATGGCACACATACAAATTTGAGCTAGGCGACGTCGACAAGCATGAAAAAGTCAAGGAATTAGCTTGTCAACAATATAGTAACCTATCTGAATTCTCTGGCGCAAATTTGGGCAAGAATTTGAACGAAATTTCACAGCAAATTTCGCTGTTGGAACTATAAGCAGACCTATAATTATATAATATAATAAGGGGCTCTGTGAGCCCCTAAAATTTTTAAGCTCAAAAATCCTTGACATTTCTTAAAAATTGTGCTATAATAAAAGGGGAAATATAAATATAAATATAAGGGGATTTTAGCCTATGTAGTGAGGTTGCCGAACGAAAACGGGTTGATTTCCCCTTTATTTGTATAGTTTTTACTGCCGCGCCGCAAACTATTGACTTTATTTTGTCAAGTTTGCTTCTTTTTAAAAATTTTTTTGGGTAAAATTGCTTGACTTTTTCTAAAAATTATGTTATAATGAGAGGGGAAATATAAATATAAATATAGAAAGCTATAATTTATAGGCGTTTTGGTGGAAAACGCAGCTCATTTGCAGCTCATTTGGGGTAAAATAGGGCAAAAACGGCGCAAATTAACGTCGTAGGGCCGGAAAACAGGGGGAAAACGCAGCTCCTTTGCAGCTCCTTCCGTCGCAGCTCCTAATTCCGGGGGAACGCAGCTCCTTCGATGTGCCAAAACGCAGCTCATTTGCAGCTCATTGCAGCTCCTACGGGACCTGTTGTAAAACGTGACGTCGTCGTGGAGGGAAAACCATTTCAACGTCGAGGGGAGAGGGATAACCGAGTAAACCTATCGGAATAGTAGGTTTGTTCACAAACTGTTCACAAAATTCCACCGATTTAACGGTGGAAAATTGTTACGAAATTATGAACGGACTGTAACCAAATTAAACCGTTATAACGGTAGAAAAAAGTTACAAAAGCCTACCGTTGTGGTAGGCTTTAACATAGTAAAGTGGAGAAGCCGAAGCCTCTCCACTTTGTTCAATGATATACATAAAAGGTGTGTCTCATTGATTTGTGCTGTCTGCAACACTTTGAAAAAATTTCCTTTTCAATCAGACAGTCCTCAAGTCCTGTATGACTTTCAACAAATTCGTTGTTGCCTGTTATGTATCTGTAAATAACCTCTGCTTTCATTTGTGGACGTGGGGTCTTATGACGTGTCATATAGCCATTCTCTTGACAAAAACGGATATATGATTTTTGTTTACAGATTGTGTCAGCAGCCATTTGTAAGGTATCCCACCATTCAACGTGACGTTTGAAAAAGCTGGTATAATGGAGAATGTGACTTGTATTATTGGTAGATTTGCAATCGAAATTTGCGTTGTGTGCTACCACGTCAGATATATCCCACTTGTCAAGAACGGCATTTACAAGCTGTATAATCTGCTCCCACGTCATTAAACGCCGCCTACCCTCTCGAATATCTGCATGATACTGGGGGAATTTGTCTGCATAGTAAGCTGTTGCCGCCTGTTCTGCCATTCCTATGAATGTGTCGTGAACTACAAAGCTATACTGTGCGTAAACCTTGCCTGTTCTGTCAATTACTGCGAAGCCAATGTCATAGACAATGGGTTCTTCTAATCCGTTGAAAGTCTCCGTGTCCACGATAAGAAAGAGCTTTCGACGAATTAACTTTCCGTTTACTGTTACCATTGATATATTCCTTTCTGTATAAGGGGTAAATTTCCGGACTCCCTTATTACAATAATATTATATCACATTGCCGCAAGAATGTCAATAGTTATTTTGCACAAAGATTAGCTGTTGAATTTGTGCAGTTTGACTGTTGAAAGATTGTAACCGTTTCGTAACAAAATTAAACCGTTATAACGGTAGAAAATTGTTACAAGAATATGAACAAGCGGGAACGGATGTTCTGTCCGTTCCCTTTTGTTAATTATGTTTCGTTTCCGAGAATTTCCTGCATTTCCTGTACTTTCTTTTTTGCTTTCTCCTCTCTTGCTTTCTTTGTTTTCTCCTCTCTCTCTGCTTTCTTTCTTGCGTTCTCCTCTTCCTTTGCTTTTCTCTCTGCTACCTTGCGTTCGTACTCTTCCTCTTCGTGGATACGTTCATAGGGCTGGAATACCTTGCCAGAACTTTCAACCACACGAACGTCAAAGTCCTTTGCAACAATTTCGATTGTTCCGCAAACTTCTCCGTCTGTTCCGTCTGCCAGTGTGCGAGTACCTGCACAAACTGCGTACATATTTCCGTCCACCTGTGATACGTTGTCTGCTCCGTACTTCTCAATGAGAAATTCCTTAATGTCTGCCATGAGAATTTCACGGAGTTTGTCTTTTGTTGGGTTGCTACCCTTTTTGCATTCGTTGAAATTGTACATAGTATCATTCCTTTCTGTAACCGTCTTTCGATTACATTATTATTATAGCATACTTTGATTGATTTGTCAAGGGGTTTTTGAAAAAAATTTTTTTAACTTTGTAACACTTCTGTAATAATATTCAACCGTTCTAACGGTGGAAATATGTTACGAAATTATGAACAAAAAATGGGGCGGCTATTCACCGCCCCTGTCAAATCAGTTGACAATATAGATAGTGTAGTGTCCACGTCTGCCACGTTTTGCCACAATATCACGAGTGAAATATCCCTCTGTTGCAAGGTCGTCAAGTGCGGCGAGAAGTGCGTAATACTTTGCACCCTCATAGTCGATACCACGTTCACGGAGAAGTTCACAAGCGGAGTAAGTTGTGAGTACATCACCACGGTGAGTGCGGTCAACAAGTAAGTCCTTGAAAAGTTCCACGTTGCGTTCATTGTGCTGTGCTCTGTTGTTACGGCTGTCCTGATTGAGCATTTCTCTTGCCATACGGAGAAGTTCCCACTCATTGTCTGTACTGCTCATATTCTTTGCGAGTTCTGTGATAGACTTAATGTCTGACTGACGGAGACAACGCTGACGGTTAATTCCCTTAAATTCGTCCATAGATACTGTAAGTGCCATAATAATAATTCCTTTCCGTTTTATAGTCTTATACTTGACTTTGTTATTTAGTAGGGGTTTGTTTTCGTTTCCCTTACTGTGATTATATTATACCATACTATTTGAGATTTGTCAAGGGGTTTTTAAAAATTTTTTCATTTAATTTATTCACATTTCTGTAACATAATTTAACCGTTATAACGGTGTAAAATTGTTACAAGATTATGACAAAGAAGAACGGCGACTTTTCGCCGCCGCCCTTGAAAGGAATTATTGAAGATGTCATAAGATAAAATTTTTGACAAACATTGCCATATTCAATGCAAGGAAAATTGCATTGATAATAGCACCTGTCAGAACTTTGTGCTTAATGCTGTCCACCAGTCCGATAGATGACGAACCAATGAAGAAGATTGAAGAAGTGTTATTGCCAAGATAACACAACGCCGCCGCAAAAGCACACATATAAATCATAATGTAGTCGATTTTTCTCAGTTTCATTTTATTATCCTTTCTTATCTGTTGTAAATAACAAGTTTGTGGAAGTGGTCAATAATGACATTCCCTCTGTTTTCCTTGACTTCTCCTAAACATACCCTCATTGCTTCAATGGTATATTCAGTTTCACGATTGACGGAAATGCAAGGCGGTCTAACAATTACCTCATAACCTTTAAATTCCTTTCTGAACTTTTCGATAATTTCTGTCCAACTCATAACTATCAATTCCTTTCTGTTCCCTTTGGAACAATTATATTATACCACATAATTTTTGATTTGTCAAGGGGTTTTTGAAAAAAATTTTTTTGTAATAAATTTCTACCGTTATAACGGCGGAAATATGTTACAAGATTATGAACGAAAGGTGGGGCGGTATTCCTACCGCCCCGATATGATTACTCAAATTAGAGTTCTTATCATTTTGTCAATTTCTTTAATCAGATTTGTTACGTCCTTATCGTCATAACCGTTATTGCAGTATGCACGACTTTCAACTGTTTTTCTATCTCCTATGTTGTAACGGTTTGTAATATAGGACTTATCGGGAGTTTCAGCCTTACGGATAAAATATACAACATTTCTACCCTGTGCAATACTCTGATGATAATAGTGTCCTACGCAGTTTCTCTGCATATTGCCCTCATTGGTAAAATCTTCTAACGAATGTGGTACGATAACAACAAGTTTATCATTTGAAAGTGAAGTAATGTTGTCGATTTTTCTTTCCCTTGCTACGATAAGTTCTTCAAAACTTTTCTTTGCATAGACTGAAATGTTTTTGATATTCCAAGCAAAACTTCTTTCAGTGTCAAGCAGTTCTTCCCAGTTTTCGGGACGGCTTTCATATACATTGTCCCAAGAAGAACAACGCCAACGGTGATTATAGAACATCTTTTCGATAAAGTCCTCTATCTCACTACGCAAATTCCAAGAAACGGACTTGAAAGACGCTTTCAGAATTTTGTTAAACTTTTTGCGGAGTTCGGGAGTAAGCTGTAAATACTTTTGACGATAATCATAGCAACCTCTAAACGGTGCATTTTCTGCATTGAAAAGCATTTCGTCAACTTCTTTATCCTCTTTAGGCATTTGCTTGTAAGCCTGTTCAACAAGGAAATCACGGAGCGTTCCGTAGTTTGGAGTTTTGTCATTTTCTGTAAGCCATTTGATATAGCCTTTAGGACACTCGGACGGTAAATCGCTTGCATACGATACTCTTTCAAGCAGTTCGGGATTGTTAATAAACAGTTCCAGTCTTGCAAGTGTATCTGCTATTGTATTCTTATTAGTGGAGAGAAGTGCGTCGAACATAAGGCGTGATACCTTATTTTCACGGAGAGCAGTAAGGTCATAACCGCCAACAGGGAAACGCATTACATCTCTACCAGTGTAAGAAGTAATTGCTCTTGTATCCATATCGAATGTTACTGGATTTGCTTTTCCCTCGATAGATACGGAAACAAGTGTTCCGTTCTTTACAACTCCAGTGATAATGTAAACTCTTGCCATAGTAATCAATTCCTTTCCGTTTTATAGTCTTTCGTGACTTTGATTTGTTGTTCTGTTCCCTTTGGAACAATTATATTATACCATACCTTTTTCGATTTGTCAATACCTTTTTTGAAATTTCTTGAAAATTTTTTTATTTAACTTATTCACACTTTGTTCATAATTCTGTAATACTTTTCTACCGTTACAACGGTGGAAATATGTTACGAAAATATGAACAAGAATGGGGCGGTATTCCTACCGCCCCACTCGGATTACTCGGTTTCAGTTTCGTCAGCAGTTTCGGTTTCGTCAGCGGTTTCGGTGACTGCCTTTGCATAACCGTTGACCTTTCTGCCCTTACCGCCTACCTTATAGTCATTGATAACGGTGAACATATTTGCCTTGATACCGTCAGCCATAACAGCGGTGATTTTAGCTGTCTTAATGTCGGGATATTCGTCAGCGATAAGGGTAACGATTTCGCTTGCACCATAAGTGCGGTTTGCCATTTTGGACTTGATAACCTCAGCGATAGCAAGGTTTGCGGTGTGAGTTTCAGCAGACTGTTCTGCACGCTTGCCGTTTTTCTTTTCAGCACTTGCAAGCATTTCAACTGCCTTTGCCTTAACTTCGTCATTGATTGTGCCGTTGATAACAGCGGTGAGCATTTCCTTTGTAGTCATAATAGTATTCCTTTCCGTTTTATAGTCTTGACTTGACTTATTTGATATTCAGTATCGGTTTGTTCCTTACCTTTACTGTACTTATATTATAGCACATCTTTTTTGATTTGTCAATACCTTTTCAAAAATTTTTTTCTTTTAACTTATTCATAATTCTGTAACAATATACTACCGTTATAACGGTGGAAATATGTGAACGGATTATGAACGGAGGGAGGGCGGATTTCTCCGCCCTTCACTTTACCCTGTTAAAGCGATGTTCTTTTCTTCTGCAAAGTTTTTCAACAGTCGCCAAGCTACACAAGGTTTCCAGTCGATTTTTTTGTGGGTTGATAATGCAGTTAAAAGAATAAAATATTCGTCCAGTACGTCAGCAAGTCCTGTATGTTCTTCCTCATAGTCAAGATTACCAGTTAAATATTTTATTGCTACTTCTGCTTTTGTTTGCACATTTCCTTTGTCAGTGATAAAGCCGTGAGTTTTGCAAAACTCGATATACTGTTTTGTCAAAAGTTTTGTGTAAACAATTCCGCTGATAATGTCACAATATTCAAGGTTAAGTGCCATAAACTTTTCAACACCTAAAAGCCGTTTTATACTACCTTTGTCAAAATTGACATTGTAAGCAAACAACCTTTTGACCTTGAAATTCTGCACATCTTTTGCAAAGATTTCAGCAAACTTTTCGGGAGAAATTGACTGATATTTTCTTTGCAGTTTTGGCTTTTCAATGTCTTTTAAGATTTCCTCAACATTTTTCTTTGTCATTTCCTCAGCGGATTTAGAATTGACCATAGAAACAATGTTTTCCCATATACAAGGGAGTAAAGCAAAAGACCTTTTGCGGTAAATGTTGCCGTATAAATCAGCTACAATATAGCCTACATTATACGGACGGCAAGTCGAATAACCCTCAACATCAAGTACGATAATCTTTTCACGCTTTGAAGTCATAAGGCTTGCAACACTACCAAAAACATTTCTGATTTTATACAACTATACATCATTCCTTTCTGTACCTCTTTGGTACACCTATATTATATCATATTCTGTTCATTTTGTCAACCCCTTTTTAAAAATTTTTTATTTTAACTAATTCATAATCTGTTCACAATTCCGTAACAATATACTACCGTTATAACGGTAGAAAAAAGTTACAAAAATATGGCGGGCGACTTTCGCCGCCCGCCCCTGTCAAGTTTTCGCCGCCTTTTTGGCTTCCCTCGCCGCTTTTGCGGCGGCTTCACGCTCTGCCTTTTTGCGTGCATTTTCTTCCTCTTTTGCTTTACGTTCTGCAACTTTGCGTTCATACTCGTCACCCTCGACAAGTCGTTCATAAGGCTGAAAAACCTTACCTGAACTTTCCACAACTCTTACATCATAGTCCTTTGCAACCACTTCAACAGTTGTGCAAACCTCGCCTTGTGTACCGTCAGCAAGCGTTCTGTCACCTACTGCAACAGCAAGCATATTGCCGTCAACTTGTGTCACATTGTCCTCGCCGTAACGCTCGATGAAAAACTCTTTAAGGTCAGCAAGTACGATTTCCCTTGCTTTGTCCTTAACTGGATTGCCGTTTTTCACTTCATTGAAATTATAAGGCATATACATCATTCCTTTCTGTACCTCTTTGGTACAATTATATTATAGCATACTTTATCCGTTTTGTCAATACCTTTTCAAAAATTTTTTTCTTTTAACTTATTCATATTTGCGTAACAATATACTACCGTTATAACGGTAGAAAATAGTTACAAAAGTGTGAACAAAAGAGGGGATTTCTCCCCTCTCTGTTATCTCTCGAAATTTGTTAAAATTTCTTTCAGAATATCAGTTACACTTTTTTCTGCGGTTACTTGATAACCTTTTCTTGTGTTGCCGTTTACCCATACTCGCAAAACGTCTGAATTATCGTCTATCAGAATGTCATTTTGTGTACGGTTTTTAATGGCTTGCTGTTTTGGTGTGCCGTACTGCTGATAAGCAAAACTCTCACAAAATGGTAAATTTTCTTCTGTCCACCGTCTTTTCGTTTCCTCTGTCTGCACTTCAAATTCGGGGGTTGCTGTCATACTGCCCCAAGTGATAACACCAAAGCGGACACCATAACGCATAAGGGTTGCGGCGACTTTGTAAAGTTCATCATCGAACATTCTGTTGCCTTGATTGTAAACTGTTACATCTTCACTTCTTAATCTCTCTAACCAGTTGAGAACACCATACAGATTGTAAACAGTTCCGTCAAGGTCAAAATAGATTTTTGTACTCATTAGCTATCAATTCCTTTCCGTACCTCTTTGGTACAATTATATTATAGCATACTTTCATTGATTTGTCAAGTGTTTTTGAAAATTTTTTTCTTTTAACTAATTCATTTTTCTGTAACAATTCTGTAATATAATTCAACCGTTATAACGGCGGAAATATATTACGAAAATGTGAACAAAAAGTGGCGGTCATTTCTGACCGCCAGTCATTTTATTCCTCACTTTCCTTGTCAATAATTTCCTTTATCATTTTGTCAATCTCGTGGATAAGTGCTATTGCTTCCCTATCGTCATTTTCATCATTGTTTACTTTTCTGCTTTCACAAGTGTATAAACCGCAACTAAGTGTGAAACGATTTGTAATGTATGAACGATTTGGACTTGTTGCTTTACGGATAAAGTAAATAAAGTTTCTGCCCTCTGCAATACTGTCGTGATAGTAAGAACCTACGCAGTTATTCTGCATTTCTCCCTCTTTGGTGAAATCCTCAATATCTGACGGAACGATGATAACAAACTTTTCATTTGAAAGTTCTGTGATTTTACGGAAACGGTTTTCAGTAGCAAGGATTTTGTCATTTCTCTCTTTGTTTTTCAAGGCGATAAATGTATTAACATTATGTCTGAAATCCCTGTTGCCGTCAAGAGTATCAACCCAGTTTTCACCGCAAACCTCTCTGCCTAAACCGTGACCGATAAACTGCTGATAAAAATTAAGTAAATCATCACGCATACACCAAGTAAATGACTTGATTGACGTTTTGAAAATCTGAATGAACTTTGTGACAAGTTTTTCATCATCAAGGTTTATCCACCAACGAACAATACTGCTGTCTTTATCCCAGTTTGTTATAAGTTTTTCATAAACCTCTTTTTTACTGGTTGACATCTTTGCAACCTGTTTTTCGTTGATGTACTCCGCAAGGGTATTTGTTGAAATACGATAGTTATTATCCTGTACCCACTTGATATAGCCTTGCGGACATTCTCTCGGAACTCTTGACGGATTGTCAATTAAGTCAAGGTGCTGAATGAACAATTCAAGGCGTTCAAAGTCACCATAGCAGTAACCCTTGATACGTTCCTTGACTGCTTCGACTGCCCACCTTAATGTGCGTGAGCAACCGTCTGTTGTAACACTTGCCGGAAAGTGCATAACCTGTCTGCCTGTGTAAGATGTGATTGACATTGTTCTGCAATCAATCTTAATCGGATTTGGTTTTGTTTCCACGGAAATGAGGATAACAGAACCCTCTTTTGTAACTCCTGTAATATTGTACTGTGCCATTAGTAATCATTCCTTTCTGTACCTTATCTTTGGTACATTATTATTATAGCATAGTTTTAATGATTTGTCAAGCGTTTTTTGAAAATTTTTTCTTTTAACTTATTCACAATTCGTTCACAATTCTGTAACATAATTCAACCGTTATAACGGTAGAAAAAAGTTACAAAAAATGAACAGGGAGTGGGCGTGGTATTCCTACCACGCCCCTCGGCTTACTCGGTTGCTGTAACCTTGCTGTAACCGTTTACCTTACGTCCCTTGCCGCCGACCTTGTATTCCTTGTCAACCTCGAAAAGTCCGTCCTCGATACCGACAGCCATTACAGCAGTAATTTTTGCGGTCTTAATATCGGGATACTCTGCGGAAATGAGAGGGAGAATTTCACTTGCCGCATACTTTGTACCCTCGGTCATAGCGGCGGCGATTACGGCGGCGATTGCGGCATTTGCGGAGCGGTTCTCTGCACTTGCTTCTGCCCTCTTGCCGTTCTTCTTCTCTGCGGCGGCGAGCATTTCTGTTGCCTTTGCGGTAACATCTGCACTGATGTTGGCGGCGATAACTGCGTTAAGCATTTCCTTTGTAGTCATAGTATATACTCCTTTTCTCCGTTTTAACGTCTGCGGCTGACATTTCATATTCAGTAGGGTTTCCGTTTCCCTTACTGTACCTATATTATATCATATCTTTTTGAAAATGTCAATACCTTTTCAAGAAAAATATTGCACAAAGAATAGGGGTTGAATTTGTGCATAATGACGGAGCAGGCGGCTGTGGAAAGTGTTGAAAGTTTGTAATAACTTTCTACCGTTATAACGGTGAAAAATTGTTACAAAACTGTGACAAGGGGTTTAACCCCTTGTCAAGTATTCATAAAATGGAATGATATAATTTTCAAATGTGCGGTAAAGATTGTCTGATACTTCATACTGCAAATCATTTAACTTTTCAACAATAAGTTTGAAGATGAAAAGCATATCTTCCTCACTGGTAAAAATTAAATCATCTACATATAAATCATAATCATCTTCATCACCAACACCGATTGAAATACCGTAGTATCTGCCGTGTGCCCACGGATAGTGAGCACACGCATAGAAGTGTGGTTGACCGCAACAGACTGTTTCTTCTGATTTGAAAAAGCCTACTCTGCAATAAATGAAGTTGTCTGCTACCTTTTTAAGTTCTACCATTATATGTCACTCCAATCCAAGTGCCATTGAGTACCTCATCACCGAGAACCTCACAACTTTCAGTTGTCATTTCAACGGCAATAATATTTCCAGTCGGTCTGCCGTAAGCGTCATACTGATTAGCAACCTTTACCCAGTAAGTGCCGTGAAGTCTTAAATCCTCACTACCTACAATGTGAGTGAAACGATAACCAACAGGGGCAAGCAGTAAAATCTGATTCATAAAATTCAATTCCTTTCTTTAGGACTTTTCTTTGTCCTTTACTATATATATTATATCACATTTATTCTGATTTGTCAAGCGTTTTTTGAAAAAATTTTCTTTTAACTAATTCATAATTCTGTAATCTTTTTACACCGTTATAACGGCGGAATATTGTTACAGAAAAATGAACAAAAGGGACGGTCATTTCTGACCGCCCCTCGCTCTGTTAGTCCTCGATAACCTCGTCGATTTCATCGTCCCAGTCGAAGTCAACCGTTGTTCTGTCAGTGTAGCGATAAGCCTTACCCTCGCTTACCTTGATATAGAGTTCATCGTCGTAAAGGTACTTAGCACCAACGCCGAGTTCCTCGAATGTGAGATAGTCGTCGTCCCAGTCCTCGTCGTCCTCTTCATCGTCCCAGTCGTCGTCCTCGTCCTCTTCATCGTCGTCCCAGTCGTCCTCGTCCTCGTCCTCTTCATCGTCCCAGTCGTCCTCGTCCCAGTCGTCCTCGTCCTCTTCATCGTAGTCATCGTTGCAACCGTCGCAAGTGATGTAGCAAGGGAGTTTCTCACCGATTGCTCTTGCGTAGGCGATAGCGATACCGAGTTCACGGTCGTACTTGTCGTAAGGATTGCACTTAGCAACTCCGATAAGCGGTTCGTCCACGTTTGTTGCGTAGATAACCATAATGGTGTTGCCGATACCAACAGCACCAACTGTTGTCGGGTTCTTCTTCTCGTCAGCGTAGAAGTCCTCAGTCATAGCCTTAATCCAGTCTGCCTTTGCTCTCTTCATCTGTGCGTTCATAGTAAATATTCCTTTCCGGTTTTTAAGTGTTGTACTCGTCACTTTGATTTGATTTATTCAGTAGGGATTTCGTTTCCCTTACTGTACCTTTATTATACCACACTTTTTTGATTTTGTCAAGGGGTTTTCAAAAATTTTTTCATTTAATTTTCTCTGCCCTTTGGTGTGGCGGTTAAGTCCTTTGCCTTAACTCTGATACTATTATATCATATCAATCTGCATTTGTCAATACCTTTTCAAAAATTTTTTCATTTAATTTATTCATATTTCTGTAATATAATTTCACCGTTATAACGGCGGAATATTATGAATAAATTATGAACGGAGCAGGCGGCTTTCGCCGCCCATCTTAACGCATATATCTTTTGAAAAAATCTTTTGTAAATCCTGTCGGCGGATTGAGTAAATCATTTATAATATCTTGATTATTATTTCTTTTAAGATATACACCGTCTAAATTCTTTGCTTTGTGTTGATAATCAAATCTGACATAATATCTTTTACTCATATCGAAATTTAATAGTGCATTGTTATCTTGATTTTTAACATAAGCACTAAAATTGTGTCTGCTGTTTTCTTTGTCATAGAATGTGCAGTATGAATAATGTTTGTTAAACCATTTAAGGCGTAATCTTTTGTAAATTGCATATCCACCGCCAACAAAGATAATCCAAAGTAAAGACCAAACGCCACAAATTGCAATTTGCACTTTCTCATTATCAAGTTTATTAGCAAGTGCAATGATAAAGAGAATAAGCTGATAAGCAATGATTGTGATAATTACGGTTAAGATAATAGTTGTCATAGAATATAATTCCTTTCCTTAAATTTCATTGATATAGATAACATTAAAAATACCATAGTCTTTATATTTTTCGTGAAAATAATTTTTCATTTCACGAATTGCACTCTTTTTGTCAGTAGCTTCAACTCGCAAATGATGAGTGACTTTATGATATTCATATCCGATATGATATTCAAAAGTTGCTTTCGCTACAAAGGTTTTCATTTTTTTAACCTCTTTTCCTTATCTTTACTGTAATTATATTATACCACATTCATATTGATTTGTCAATACCTTTTTGAAAATTTTTTCATTTAACTTTGTAATAACTTTCTACCGTTATAACGGCGGAATATTATGAATAAATTATAAATGGAGTAGGCGGCATTTCTGCCGCCCTTTCCTTAATTTGTTGCAAGATGTACATAGTAAATCTGCGGTAACGGTTTGTTTGGAAAGTTGTCAATGAGATTAAGAACCTTTGTTGTTGTGGTATCAATTTCTTCTTTTTCATCGAGCAACTTCTCATTGATAGTCTGTAAGTCATAAGCAATACTGTCACTATCATCTGTGTTTGTGATAACTGCGTGACCTACAATCACATAGTCCTTAAACTCATAAATATCATCTGCCAACTCCGAGTAGAGATATCTTTCACTCCATATAGTGCAAAGACAAGTCCACTGCTGACGAGTAAACTTATAACCGAAAACAAGAGCGTCAAGAATATAAATATTCATAATAACAATTCCTTTCTATTGGACTTCTGTCCTTTACTGTAATTATATTATACCACACTTTGCGGCAAATGTCAATACCTTTTTGAAAATTTTTTCTTTTAACTTTGTAATAAAATATCACCGTTATAACGGTAGAAAAATGTTACAAACAAATGAACGGAAGCAGTCGGGACTATTGCCCCGACCGTCCTTTGTTATGGTCTAATGATTGAACTTGAATACAGTCTGTCAATGTGCGGTCTATCTTCTGCAACGCAGTCACAAAGTAACCGTACACTTTTGCCGTTTGCCCTTGCCTTTTTGATTTCGTTTTCTGCTCTAAGGAAAGAGAATGTGTGGCAAACACATTCTACAATCCTATTGTCAAGCACTGTAACAACATAGTACATTAGTCGTTACTCTTGTTGTGGGACTTGGGAATGAAACTCCACACGATGTAGACGATAAGTGCGATAAGTGCCGCCTGCCACGCTTCCCACGCACCAATAGCACCGAGTTTGCACAGTGCCCACATAACGATTGCTGTTGCTCCGAAGCATACACCATAGCCAATGGCAATAGCGAGAATGAAGATAAGACAACCTGCTCCGACAAGTTTTCCTGTTGAATATTTGTTACGCATAATAATTTCCTTTCTGGTTTTTTGGACTGTCCTTGTCCTTTACTGTAACTATATTATATCACATATCGGGGTGAATGTCAATAGTCATAATGCACAAACTTTGCCTGTTGAATTTGTGCAATTTTCAGAAATATTTTTGTAACCTTTTTCAACCGTTATAACGGTAGAATATTATTACAAGAAAATGAATAAAGGCGGAGCGGCTGTTCACCGCTCCACTTGCTGTCAGTCTGCGATAATTTCAACGTACTCAGTGCCGTCACTGGTGTATGTTCTGTAATCGTCATAGCAGAGTGCGTTCTTATCGTCAACCTTGATATAAGTCTTGCCCTTGTGAGTGAACTTTGTACCTACGCCAATGTTCTTGAAAGGTGTGCCATCATTCAGAACATAGTCGGGAACGTACTTGCCGTTTGCCCTTGCGTAAGCGATTGCAAGTCCTGTTTCGAGGTCGAATGTGTCAGTAGGGTTGCACTTTGCAACACCGATTTTCGGATTTTCAGTGTCGAGGTACATCACGGAAACCTGTCTGCCAACGGCGATTGCACCGACTGTCATAGGGTTAGCCATTTCTTCTGCGATAAGTGCGAGTACCATTGTCTTTACCCAGTTTGCTCTCTTTGCGTTCATAACCTTGTTCATAATAAACTCCTTTTCTCCGCTTTTTGCGGCATTAAAATTATATTCAGTAGAGGGGTTGTTTTCGTTTCCCTTACTGTACTTATATTATATCATACTTGTTCTGATTTGTCAATACCTTTTTTGAAATTTTTCAAAATTTTTTTATTTAACTTATTCATATTTCTGTAATAATATTTCACCGTTATAACGGTAGAAAATTGTTACAAAGTTGTGAACGGGCGGCGAACCGCCCATTCATTTTAGATGTTAAGAAATTCCTTTTTCTGAAAAGCAATGCGGTATCTGTACCACTGTTCATAGTGTTCAACCTTATTGCCATTAAGTCGGTATCTGTTTACAAAATCATCTACATTAAGACTGTCACGGAATATCATTTGACCATTTGCTTTGAAAACAATACTTTTGATAAATTCCTCAAAAGTCATTTCTCCCTCTTTTACCCACTCATAGCACCAGTCAATGTGATAAAGCTGTTCAAAGTATGCACGAGCAACGCCGTATTCTCTTAGTGTTTGGCGGAGTTCTTCACTTGTGAAAAGTCCTTTTGCCTTTAGTGCCATTGCACACTGATGAATTTTGCGTGTTTCGATTTCTCTTAAACGCTGTTTAATTTCATTATCTGTCATAATAAATCAATTCCTTTCTAAAGTAAACTCATAACGAAACTGGACAAACTGTCTGTCTGCCTTACACCACGGACAATACATTGTCTTAATATGTCCCTCTGCTGTACGTCTTGCACTTGATTTGTAAGCAGTCATAACTGCATTACATTCAGTACACTTAAAACGTCTCTCTGTTACATCTCTCTTTTTCACGGTAAACACGCTCCTTATACTTATTCTTGTTTTCTCTGCGAGTAAGGGGGTTGATAGTCCACGTACCACGGAACTGGCTGTAATACTTTTTGCGTTCCTTTTTGGTCATAGTTTTTAATTCTTTCATAGGGGTATCACCTATCCTTTCTGTAATTATATTATACCACAAACAGGGGTATATGTCAAGCAAAACATTTTCAACAAAGTGGGGTGAGTTTTATTGAAAATGACGAAAACATTTTCTGCGGAGCGGGTAACAATTTTGTAATAAGTTTTCACCGTTATAACGGTAGAAAAATGTTACAAAGGTGTGACGGCTTATTCGCCGTCACCAAATACCTTTGTGAGAAAATCGTCTGAATACTGATAACCTCTGTCAACAGTTTCGTCAATTGGCTTTTCAATATTCTTTACTTTATTAGCAACAGACTGTAAGTCTGAAAGTTCCTCTTTTACCATACGTCTTTCTTGACTTAAATCTGTGAGTATCTTTGTAACCTTTGCACGAATGGCGGCGTTTGGTTTCTCTAATTCAAGGAAGTGCAGACATTCTTCTCTACGTTTGTCAAGTGCCTTTTCTCTTTCAGAAAGTTCCTTTGCTCTTGCTTTCATTTCAGTGGCAAGAGCGTTAAATTTCTTTGCCCACTGTCTTTCAAAAGTGTTATTGGATTTTGTCTGAAATTCCTTTGCGTTCATAATAATCAATTCCTTTCGTGGTACTCTGTACCTTTATTACAATTATATTATACCACAAAATTTCTGATTTGTCAAGTGTTTTCTAAAAATTTTTTTATTTAACTTTGTAATAATATTCAACCGTTATAACGGTAGAAAATTATGAACAAGCCATAAACGGCAAGGGGATTAAATCCCCTCACCGTTGCTAATCTTCATTACTGTTTCTTCGGGAATGGTGACTGATACATAGATACCAACGCCATAATAGCCGTTGTCACTACCTGAGAAACCCGTTTCCAGTATTCTCTTATCCTGTGAATAGATAAACAGTGTGTATGTTCCCCATTCACAATCTTCCGGCTGTTCAACTTCTACCTTTGTGATAATATTACCCTGTGTTCCTGTGTCGATAATTTCATCACAACAGTACCAACCGTTACCACAACCGCCGCAACCCTCATTAGACTCTACTCTGAGAACAAGTCCGTTGCTGAGAACAAGGTCAAGACTTTCGCCGCCGTCACTCTTGTTAATTTCAACAATGCTCTGACCATAGATGTAATCTGAAAGGTCTTTACAGAGTTCAACAGTTTCATTTTCTTCATTGAAACCCTGTACCGTATTGGAGTAAGCAGTTTCCTTTCCGTCATAACCTCTGTGGAATGTGAAGTCCTTAAAAATCTTTTTAATATCCATAATAATAATTCCTTTCTGGTGTTTGGGATTTTCCTTTCCCTTTTCTGATTATATTATACCACAAATCGGAGCGGCTGTCAATAGTCAAATTGCATAAACTTCATAGCTCCTTTTTGTGCAAGTCGTAGCTCCCAGCTCCTCAGCTCCTCGGAGCAGCTCGCAGCTCCTACAATTTCATTTTCAAAATGGAGCAAGTCCATTTTGAACTTTAACGCTTTAACACTTTATCAATTTACCACTTTAACGCTTTACCACGTTAAAGCCCTGAATACCTACCAATTTGGTAGGACTTTAGCACTTCACCTCATTAAAGTGCCCCTCATACCTATACTATTATACTTTATTATAGCAAACGAATGTGATAGTTTTGTGATAGTTTTGTGAAAATTAGGTGAAATTTTTCGTTCACAATTCTGTAACATTTTTCTACCGTTATAACGGTAGAATTTTATGAACAAATTATGAACGTGTTAATAAATAAAACAAGGGCGGATTTCTCCGCCCCTGTGGGTTAGTCTGATATTCTTATCATAATGCTGTGGTCGTCATTGAAGAAAACCGTTTCTTCTTCTTCCTCAACACGCTTTGCAGTAAGTCCATAGTTGAAAAGTGTGTTCATAAAGTAAACGACTTTTTCCTTTGGGTTTCCAATCATCTTGCAAGTGTTAAGGTCAACGGTGATTTTTGTAAGTCCAAAGTTTACACGGAAAACAAAACCGTAGTCCTCTCTCATAATGTGAATAAGTTTTTCAATAGTCATCATATTAACACCTCATTAAAATTTATTTTCGGGGTATTCTTTCCCCACTATTATTGTACCATATTACAAGTATTTTGTCAACCCTTTTTTGAAAAGTTTTTTATTTAATTTATTCATAGTTTTGTAACTATTTTCAACCGTTATAACGGTAGAATATTATGAACGAATTATGAACGAAAACAGGCGGTCATTTCTGACCGCCCATTATTTTACATTGCAACCTCACCCTCACCGACAATTTTTTTCATATCGTAGTAGCAAAGGTCGGGAGCGTACTCTTTAAGGAAATAACCAATCTGTTTACGTGTTGTTGCTGAATAAGTACCTGTGCACTCTACAAAACGCTGACCGCCACGGTTAATGATGAAAATAACCGCTGTGCTGTAAGATACAAAGATGATTGTATCACCGTCAAACTCTACGTGGCACTGTGCATAAGGATGATTTGTTAAATTCTTTTTCATAATAGACACCTCATTAAAATATTATTATTAGTGGTTCGGGAGCCGTTCTCCCTCTCTCACTATATATATTATATCATACTTCAAGCGATTTGTCTATTGGCAAAATGCACAAAGTTTGAGTGTTGAAATTGTGCAGTTTGACGGCGGCACTTGTAACAATTCTGTAACCTTTTTCAACCGTTATAACGGTAGAAAATTGTTACAAAACTATTACAAAAAAGTGACGGTCATTTCTGACCGTCACACTGATTAAAAATCATAATCAAGATAGTTAATACCGTAAATGTGAATTGTGCCGTCGTCCTCTGCCTTGATGTGGTCAACTGGTGTGTCTTTTGCTCTGCCTAAAAGTAAACGGTTAATTTCTGTTGTGTTAGATGTAAAGCAAGTGCAACCGTTTTTTGTGGTCTGAATTTTTACCTTTGTACCTCTCATTTTTTCAACTGCTTCAAAGATTGTCATTATAATCAATTCCTTTCATTATGGGAGTATCTCCCTTTGATACTACTATTATAACACATATAAATGAGTTTGTCAATACCTTTTTGAAAAGTTTTTCTTTTAACTTTGTAACCGTTCTGTAACTATTTTCAACCGTTATAACGGTAGAATATTATGAACAAATTATGAACGGGCGGATTTCTCCGCCCGCCCTTGTTATGCTGTCTGTCTTGCAAGTCGTCTTTCAAATTCTTCAATCGCTCTTTCAGCGTCAATCAGTCTTTCATAACGCTGATAGAAACGATTTTCGCCAGTAGGAACAAATTCCCAAGAATGACATTTTGCAACTGGTGCAGACTTGTTTTCATAAGGGAAAAATGCAAGGGAATAACTCTCGATATTGTGAGCAGGGAAAAGCACATCATAAGTGCCCTTTGTGCCTTTGTAGTGGTGAACCTTATCACCGCATACTCTTTCGATTGTGTATTCAAGTTCGGGAATGTTTAACATATACAACACCTCATTCAATTTATTTGTGATATCCTCTATCACTATATATAGTATACTGCTTTAATGTGATAGTTTTGTGATAGTTATGTGAAAGTTATGTGAAAGTTTCTTTTAACTTTGTAACAATTCTGTAATAATATTTCACCGTTATAACGGTAGAATAATATGAACAAATTGTGAACGGCGGCATTTCTACCGCCGTTCGTATTATCAGCACTGACACTGATAATACTGAGGGCAACCGTGACCGCCACAAATACCGCTTGTATCACACGGCATATTTTGACGTTCGGGAAAAAGTTCCCTCTCTACGTCCTCACAAATTGCTTCCTCTAAGCCTGTAACAAACTCATTGTAAGCAACCTCTAAGGACATATTCCAAACGGCTGTACCGTCTTTGAGTTCCTGTTTTGTACGCTCAAAAAGCTGTACACATTCTTCCTCACTAAGGCAGTCGCCACACATTTCCATATATTCCTCTCTTGTCATTTCTTCCATAATAGACACTTCCTATTCATTATATTTGAAAGTCGTTTTATCCTCAACTTTCATTATATATATAATACACCTGTTATGTGATAGAATTGTGATAGTTATGTGAAAGTTATGTGAAAGTTTTGGCGGCTGCGTTCATAATTCTGTAACAAAATTAAACCGTTATAACGGTAGAATATTATGAACGAATTATGAACAAATCAATGACCGGTCAATTTCTTGACCGGTCAAATCTTTTACTTTTTAGCGTTCTCCTTTTCTTCTGCTATCATTGCTTTTATGTCCTCTCTTGCCTGTTTTCTTGCCTGTGCTCTCTCCCAAAGATTGTGCATATAGTTCACAAATTCCTCTTTAGTAAGTCCGTATGTACCCTTTTTTGTTTTTACATAAACTGCCATTTTTCAACACTCCTTAAAAGAATAAATTAAATAAGTTCCAATTTGCGTACTGTGGATTGATTGTATTATTGTGTAAATCAGTATCAATAATACTTGCCATTATCCAAAGGAAAACACCTATTAAGATAACCCACGTTATAAAGTCCAGTAAGTGCTTTTTGTTTAATGTTCTTTTCATTTGACACAACTCCATTTCTGAGGGGCTTTATTTTCTTTTTCCCTCTATATATATAATACCATATTTCAAGTGAAAAGTCAAGCAAAACATTTTCAACAATTTTGTCTTTTTTCTGTGCAACTTGCACAACGCTTTGTAACCGTTTTGTAACCTTTTTCAACCGTTATAACGGTAGAAAATTATGAACAAATTATGACTAAGAAAACCGCCTGTGGGTAAAGTTAAAACTTTCAACCCTGTTGGCGGTTTGCTCCTGTTTTCAACATATCAACACGCCACACCAAACAGGCGGCGAGCGTGAGGGCGTGCCCTCTCTATATAGGCGGACAGTGGGCGGACGCATAACGCCCACAATCCCATTAGTCCTATATGTTAATGCGGTTTAGGGGAGTGCCCACGTACATCTACAAAACCGCTGTACGTTCGCTCTACTTGATTTATAAGGCGGCTCGGCTGTCTCGCAATTAAAGGTCTTACACGGCAAATATACTGCCCCACGCCCAGTGGTTGCCTACCGATGCTCACGGAGTTACTCACGCCGCCAGTGGTGGGACTGTCCGTCCCTCTCACTGTTATTATTATACCACATATCAACCCATTTGTCAACCCCTTTTTAAAAATTTTTTCATTTAATTTATTCATATTTCTGTAATAAAATTAAACCGTTATAACGGTAGAATATTATGAACAAAATATGAACGGAAAAGCGGTCTTTCGACCGCCTTTCATTTAGTTAGTTACTTTTACAATTTCCTCAAAAGGATTGATTTCTATTTCAATATTATCCGTTGTATCATCTTCAAATATTGCATAGATGTTTGCCGTTGTGATTTCGTCAACAGTCAATTCATATTTTCTGCACGGTTCACCATTAACAAAATCAATTTCCCACTGTACGCACTCAACACTGTAATTTTCTTCAAATATTGCCTGTACTACCTCACTATCAACTGTAATTTCGTTACCATAAGTTATATTTTCGTGATAACGTCTTGCAACACCAACAGCGTCAGCAACACTTAAAACACCGTCACCGTTAAAGTCTAAGTGTTCGTGATATTCTCCATTGATAACACATTCAACAATAGTGTCTGCAATCTCTGGAGAAAACCAACTGTAATAATTAGGGGCTGGAGTTGGTGCAGAAGTAAGAGCAAGAGCAAGAAAAACAGATACACATTTCATTATAATCATTTCCTTTCATTAGGGGTTTGTCCCCTTTACTATATATATTATAACACGTTTAGGGGTATATGTCAATAGGGGAAAAACATTTTCAGCGGGTTGCACAAATGTATAAGCCACGGTAACATTTTTTTTGGACAAAGTTTCTAACACAGAAAAAGTTTTGCACCAAAACAGCAAAAGTTTTGTGTATAATGACGGAGCAGGCGGCAACTTGTTCATATTTCTGTAACAATATTCAACCGTTATAACGGTAGAAAAAAGTTACAAACTTATGAACGACAAAACGGTGACTTTCGTCACCGCCTTGCCGTTTAATATAATGAAGTGTGTTTTGAAGATGTCACTTTTCAGCGGCAAACATACGAGCGGCAATAATTGCATTATACATTGCGTCAAGTACCTTTGCCATTTCCTTTTTTGTCATTCTCTCTGAAATGTCCTGAAGTCCGCCGTGTTCGTTAGTTTCACGGCAAAGTCTTACGCCCTCATACGCATAATTGAGAACGAACTTGTGAGCGTTCAACTCTAACTGTGAATTGATATTCTGCACCTTAATATTAAGTATGTCCTTTGTAATTCTGTAATCTGCCATAATTAAGCACTTCCTATTCATTATATTTGTGAGTGGTCTATCTCCCTCTCACTGTAATTATTATACCACACTAAGCGGAAAATGTCAACCCCTTTTTGAAAAAAAACTTGCACAAATTAGGCGGCGAATTTTTGTGCAATTTGCTATTCATTCATAATTCTGTAACTATTTTCAACCGTTATAACGGTGAAATTTTATGAACGAAATATGAACAAAAATGAACGGTCATTTCTGACCGTTCACGCTGTTTAGTTAAACATATCAAGTATTTCGTTTGCTGTCTTGTTTGCGTCCTCATAATCGTCCCACGTTGCATTATTGTCAAGTACCTTTTCAACGCAAGGAATTAAACGCTTGATTTTGTCCCAGTAGAATGTTATTCCCTCACTCTCATACTGTACCATTTCACTTGCACACTGAATTTCAGTCTGCATAATGCGGAGAACCTCGTCTGTTAAATGGCACTCTGTTTTGAAGTCGTCAAGCATTGAAAGAGTGATTTTGCAACAAAGTTTGTAAGTTTCAAGATTACGAGCAAGGTAAAAAGGGTTGACAATGTTCTTGATAGCAGTCATCATACATTCTTTTTTAGTCATCATATTAAACACCTCATAAGTGATATAGTAGGGATTTTCGTTTCCCTCTACTATTATTATACTCGATTTTGCGGTATTTGTCAACCCCTTTTTAAAAATTTTTTTATTTAACAAAAATGGAATTTTCTGCCCCTGTTATCCCTATTCGGTGGAATTTTGTGAATAAATTATGAACGCCGCAACAGCTCCCATTTTCGGAGCAGGTGACAGCTCGCCGCCACGGAGCAGCTCCAAAACGTAGCTCCTTTCACAGGTCACAGCTCAGCTCACAGCTCAAATAGGAAAATTGTGGTATTGGCAGAAACCATTTTCATTTTTAACGGTGGAATTTTGTTACGAAATTATGAACTTTAGTGCTTTAGCACATTAAAGCGTAACGCTTTAGCACGTTAAAGTGTAACGCTTTAGCACATTAAAGTGTTAGTACTTTAGCACTTTACCATATTAAAGTGTTAGTGCTTTAGCACATTAAAGTGTTAGTGCTTTACTATGGTAAAGTGCTAATGCTTTAACACGTTAAAGTGCTAATGCTTTACCACTTTACTATATTAAAGTATGTTCACAATTTGTTCACAAAATTCTACCGTTTATTTATTATGCACAAAAATAATTGACTTTGTGGAATATATTTGATGTATTGTGCATTATGCACAAAAATCTATCAACAAAACAACTGTTTTTTGTGTATTATGCACAACACGTCAAAACGTGTCAACAAAAATAAATTTCTTTTGTGCAAAATGTAGAAAGTGCTGATTTTGCATTGACAAATAAAAAAATCTATGGTAAAATATAAATGTAGTCAAGAGAACTACACAAAAATTTAATATTTTGAAAGGTTGTGTTTTCTATGTTGAAACTCACAAAAGACAGTACAAGAGAGGAAATTTGTGCATATATCGCCGCATATATCGCACTTGCCACAAAGGTTTACAGCAATAAAAAACTTGCTATTGCCTTTACTTACAATATGAACGGTGAAACCTTTGTGAAAGTCGTTTCCGTTCCGTTTAGCGTTCTTTCCGCTGATTATGTAAGCATAGACGAAAAATCAAATTCAAGTCGCCACGTTTCAGCAGATACCGAAAAAACCTATAAATTAAGGTTGACAAACCTTAAAAATAAAGGTGTAAACGGTAAATCATTTATAAAAGAATATGGCTTTACAAGTGAAACGCTTTTAGAAATGACTTTCAGCGACTTTATAAACGGTTATGAACAGTTTACAGAACAGTATGCAGAATGTGCAAATTCTGTTATATATGCACAAAGAGCAAAACAGAAAAGACAGAAAAAAGCACAAAATACACAAATGACTTTAACAATCGGACATTATATTGAAAGTCTTTTAACAAATGATTGGTCTATCAACTGCGTGACTGTAAGAAATGGATATGATGTTAAAATAAATAACATTCCGTATGAAGTCAAAAGTTGTTTAGGAAAAATAAAATTTAATGGTGAAAATTATTCGTTCGGCGGTTCTTCAATCGAACTTACAAAAGACAATTAAAAACAGGGCGGTTTATACAGGGTGTATAAACCGCCTTGCTTTTTTACTTTTTGTATATATGGGCGGGGTGGAAAATAATTGAAACTTTTTACAAATTGCCAGCGGGTACCCCGTACCCAACAAAAATTCAAGGAGTATTTTTTTGAACATAGCCCCTCTCCGGGACCTAGACCCCTCCACTTGACTTTCTCCCATTTCTGTGCTATAATATACTTAATGGAGGTGAGGTAGAAAATGCCTATGAGATTCAAACTTAACTTTGAACTTGAAACCTCCCAAGAAAGACTTTAGTACCTCAAGGATACTGTTGACTTTACACAACTTACCAAGAAAGACATTGAGACTTGTACAGATTACATTCTATACGGTAAAGACCCAGAGAAAAACAACACTTCTGTTGTTGACCGCAAAGAGGTCTATATTAAAACCCGTTATAGTTCGTATAGCCAATCAGAACCAGTTTCTTTGGAAGCATTGATGGAAAGTCCAACATTTGACGAGACTATTTTTACAAAAGAAAAGAACATTTATAAGAAAGTTAAACCAGAATCAATTAGTTAGAACAGAGACAAATATAAGGATATCCCTGGTATGAAAGAGCTATGGGAGGCAATTGATTCGCTTGACAGGAGACTTAAACTCGCGAAGGGCGAACTACAACCGGAACCCGGCGAAGCGGTTCCACAACTCGATTCAAAACAATTATACCATTTGAATCACCAGCTTATTGAACTTCGCAAACAGCAGTACATGTTGAAAGATTCAGCATATCCAGAGCAGACCGCCAATAAGAACTATGGTAGCTTTTATTCTTCCCCGATTGACTCGGAGATGAATTATCCGGTTTTCCCATGTGGGACAATGAGTAGGGAGCACGACTATGGTTTTATGCATCCTACGGAAAGCGGC
>ERZ1026792.581-NODE-581-length-28420-cov-3.179797_pt1 | contig 28420 bp, 23 predicted proteins | sample MGYA00520884_ERZ1026792 | MGnify/ENA primary metagenome ERZ1026792 (study PRJEB33270, sample SAMEA104284473) | anaerobic digester metagenome | biome: Anaerobic digester microbiome; feature: mesophilic sludge digester; material: Anaerobic digester biomass | place... | reverse complement strand
ATGTTGGCCACAGCATCCGACGCGCTGTGGGTGGGAACCGAGCCCGGCGCCGTCTCTGAAGGTGGCGCACCATCGGGCACCGGCACCGTCTCGACGGTTGGCGCTCCCGGTGACACCTCGATCACGGCGGCGATCAGGCCGTCGACACGGTCGGCGAAGGCGGCGTCGATGCGCAGGGTCGCCCAACTGCCGTCGGCGGTGGGCCAGAACACATCGGCGCCACCGTCGCGATTGGTCACCTTCCACCCGTCGCGGCCGGCGACGGTGACGGGCTCGGAGATCGTGAAGAAGGTCAGCCAGGCCAACTCGCCGCGATAGGCACCGACGGTGATGGTGACGGTGGGCAGGTAGCTGCTGAGCGGATCAGTGGTTGCCGGGATGTAGACCTGGCTGCGCCGCTCGCCGCCGCCGCTGTACCCCATCGCCACGTACTGCCAGCCGGGTGCCGTGAGCACGTAGGGCAGGCCCGAGCCGGGCACGATCTGGTCGGCAAGCGAGTCGCGTTCGCCCGCGGTGATGCCGTAGGACTGGATGATCAGCTCGCCGCCGCCGCCGCCGTCGATCGGCCGGCGGGTCGACTCGCCGACGACCTCGACGGTCGACGGTTCGATCGCCTCGGCCAGCGTCAGCAGACCGTTCGCCGGCTCACCATCGAGGGCCCAGGCCATCACCAGGCCGGTGTCACTCGCCGGCAACGTGGAGCAGCAGGGTTCGGAGGTCTCCTCGCCGGGCACGAGGTCTTGCGATGCGAGCACGTACCACGGCACCTCGCTGCGGATGAGCACCGGTTCGGTGGTGGGGGCAGCGGCGTCGGTGGGCGTCGACGCGACGTCGGTCGAGTTGCTGCGGTTGACGACGATGGCCGTCACCGCGCCGACGATCAGCACCGCGGCGGCCGCGATCGCGAGCCATCGACCGGCGCCCACACCCGAGCGGGGCCACTCGGCCGGCACCAGACTGTGCGCTTGGTCGTGATCGTGGTCGTGATCGTGAGCGGTCACCTCGTCGAGCGCGGCACGCACGCGTGCGATCACCGCACCGTCCTCGGGGGAGAGGTCGTCGAGCAACTCGTTCATCCTTCGATCTCCTTCTTCAGAGCGGTGAGGCCGCGGTGCAGCAGCACGCGCACGCTGGCCGGAGCGCAGCCCAGAGCACCGGCGATCTGCTCGTCGGTCCAGTCGGCCCAGTAGCGCAACGTCACCGCTGCCCGCTGCTTGTACGGCAGCGCCGCGAGCGCGCCGAGCATCTCGTTGGTGGGTTCCGTGTACGACGTGGGCCGGCCGGCGACGGAGCGAACCTCGCGCCGCAGCGACCGGATGTGCCAGCGGTGCCACGAGGCCGCGCGGTTGACGACCGTGCGCCGCAGGTACCCGGCGGGGTTGTCGAGGGTGGGCAGCCGCCGCCCGACGGCGTGCAACGCGTCCTGGGCGATCTCCTCGCCGATCTCGGGCGAGCCGATGAGCGCGGTCGCCCAACGCACGGCGTCAGCACGGTGTGTGCGGTAGAAGTCGTCGAACTCGGTGGTGCTCATCGTTCCCGCTCGCACGCCCAGTGTGCCTGTGTGCATGCTCACCTTGACGTCACCGGCGGCCGATCTGTTTCACTGGGTGCATGCTGCTCACCGAAATCGACCATGTCGCCATCGCCGTCCGCGACCTCGAGGCCGCGATCGACTACTACCACCGTGCGTTCGGCGCCACCGTCGACCATCGCGAAGTGGTGGAGAGCGATGGCGTGGAGGAGGCGTTGCTGAAGGTTGCCGACAGCTACGTGCAACTGCTCACCCCCACCCGCGACGACAGCCCGGTGGCGAAGGCGATCGAGAAGCGGGGGGAGGGTCTGCACCACATCGGCTATCGCGTGGCCGACTGTGCCGAGGCGCTGGCCAGCATGATCGCCGCCGGTGCAACTCCCATCGACAAGGCCCCGCGCCCGGGCAGCCGCGGCACCACGGTGGCGTTCATCCACCCCAAGGGCAGCTTCGGCACGCTCATCGAGCTCGTCCAGGAGTAGCAGGCGGTCGGCCCGCAGGTGCACGGCGGGCCGGGGTCAGTCGGCTTGCAGCACCAGGCCCTTGAGGTACTCGGCTTCCGGGAAGGCAAGGGGCACTGGGTGGTCGCTCGGTTGGTGCAGGCGACCGATGATGCGCACGTCTCGTTTCGCATCGAGCGCGGCGCCGGCCACCACCTTCTGGAACAGATCCATGCTCATCGCGCCGCTGCACGACCAGGTGAGCAGCACACCCCCGGGGGCCAGCAGCTTCACCGCCAGCAGGTTCAGGTCCTTGTAGGCGCGCGTGGCCTTGTCGAGCTGGCGTTCGGTGTTGGCCAGCTTCGGTGGGTCGAGCAGGATCAGGTCGTACTGCTGTGCGCGGTCGCGCAAACCGCGCAGCGCCGTAAACGCGTCGGCCTCCATCAGCTCGCCCACGTCGACATCGTTCAGCGAGGCGTTGCGCGCGGCGACCGCCAACGCCGGCCCCGACGAGTCGATCGACAGCAGCGACGATGCGCCGCAAGCGGCCGCGATCACGCTGAACGCGCCGGTGTAGCTGAACACGTTGAGCACGCGCCGGCCGGCCGCGACCGCGGCGACCGCGGCACGGCCGTCGCGCTGGTCGAGGTAGAAGCCGGTCTTGTGGCCGCCCGCCACGTCGACGGCGAATCGGTGGCCACTTTCGTGTGCCACCAGGTCGGTGGCCGGCGGCGACCCGCGCAGCAACCCGACGCGTGGTGCCAGGCCCTCGCGCTCGCGCACGTCGGCATCGCTGCGCTCGTACACGCACGCCACGCCGGGCAGGGCGAACAGCGCATCGGCGAGCACCTCGCGCCACGCCTCGGCGCCGGCGGTGGTGAGCTGGCAGACCACCGTGTCGCCGTAGCGATCGGCGATCAGCCCGGGCACGCCGTCGGCCTCGCTGAACACCAGCCGCGCCGAGTCGGTGAGGCCCGACGACAGCAGCAGCGAGCGCCGCGCCGCCGCGGCCGCGACGCGTGCGGCGACGAACGAGTCGTCGACGGTGTCGTCGGCCGCGAACGTCCACATCCTGGCGCGGATCTGCGAGGCGGGGCTGTAGGCGGCCCAGCCCAGCTGCGTGCCATCGGCGCCACGGACCAGCACGGTGTGCCCCGGCGCCGGCGCCCCCTCCACCCGGGCCACGCCACCACTGAAGATCCAAGGATGGCGCCGGGTGAGCGACCGCTCGCGAGAGGGCTGCAGCCACAGCGTGGCCGACCCCGGCGAAGCGGAGGATGACGGGTGTGGGGTGGTGCTCACGCTGCCACGGTACTGATGGCGATCAGCGCAGCGACAGCTCCGACGCGCCGCCGTTGCTGACCAACCACCCGTCGCTGTGCATCTGGCGTTGCACCAGCTCGTCGATCTGCTGGCGCAACATCATGTTCTCGTGCACGCAGCCTTCCAGCGCGTGCAGCACGCCGTGCATTCGCTCTTCCATCGCGGTCAGGCGAGCGGCGGCGTCGGTGGGCACGGCCCCGCCGCCGCCGGGCGTGCGGGCGTCGATGCCGTCGAGGCGGTTGCCGATCTCGACGCGCAACCGGTCGAGCAAGCCGATGATGGTGCTCTGCGAGCGATCGAGGTCTGCGCGTGCTTCGCTGCGTGCTTCTTCCACACCCTGCTTCGCCAGCGTGGCATACGCGGCAGTGGCCGTGTACTGGGCCAGCACCTGCTGCTCGATCTTCACCATGCGGTCGCGCAGCTCGGTGGCCACCGACATCGCGTTCTCGCCCGAGTCGGGTGCCAGGAACGGTGTGGCCTGTTCGTCGAGCTGCATCCAACTGTTGTCGGCGCGGTTGCCTTTGCGGCTCTTGATTCGGCTCATGTGTGCTGCCCGCCTTCTCCAACGGCCGAAGTTTCGACCTGCCCGTGACAGTTCGTTTCATCGGTAGGACGGCCGTGGTTCTTGAGTGTTCCTTGTCGTCGATCGTCGGGCACTTGAGGATCACTTGAGGGAAAAGCGCTCAAGTCGACGGTGAATCGATCCGAAAGGTGACTTGCGACCGCTCCGCCAAGCGGGTCGGCGTTGCCAATGCGACAAGCAGCAAGCGGGAGGAAACCCAATGAACACAGAAATCGTAGAAGCAGTGGAAGTCGAGCAGAAGGAGCGAGGCTTCACCCTCGTCGAGCTGCTCATCGTCATCGTCATCCTCGGCATTCTCGCCACCGTCACGGTCTTTGCCGTCCGCGGCATCGCCGACAAGGGCAAGTCTGCTGCATGTGACTCGGACAAGAAGGTGCTCGAAGTTGCCGTCGAGACGTTCTACGCCAACGGCGGTGCAGCCGGTACGGCTACAGAGCTCCTCCTCGTGGAGGCTGAACTGATCCGTGACGTGTCGAAGACCTACAACATCGGCGGCGATGGCATCGCTGTCACCGCTGAGACCGACGCCTTGGTCCTCGGCGACACTGAACCCTGCGTCGCAGCCGCCACTACCGTTCCCTGATCGGTACCTTCGGTACTCGAGTGATCTGAGAGAGCCGGACCTTCGGGTCCGGCTCTCTTTCTTTTCCTCAGTAAATGACTAGTTGTCAAGGCTTGGTCAATTCTTTTCAATACGAGCCGATGTTGGTCGATACTAAGGCTCAAGCAGTGGGAGCGGACATGAATGAATTCGCACAGCAGCGCCCTCGTCGGCGTATTCCCCCGAGGGACCGTTCGTTGTCGATGTCGCGCGATCACGGCTTCTCCGTGGTCGAGGTGGTCTTCACCATCACCTTGATCGGTCTCGTCCTCGTGCCGTTGCTGCAGGCCACCTTGTCGTCCATCCGCGCGTCGTCGACAGCAGGTGCGATCGTGGAGGTCGACAGCGTGTTGCAAGACGCGGCTGACCGCGTCACTCGCGCCGGAACGCTGTGCGAATACGACACGTACGTGCAGGCCGCGCTGACCGCGAGAGGCTGGTCGACCAGTCAGGTAACGGCCACCTACCAGCACTACGAGCCGGGGGTCACGGCCAAAGCCGACACTCCTGGTACGTGGGTGGATGGCGCGTGTGTCGGCGATCCCCCGCAGCGCACGGCACGGTTGATTCAGAAGGTGTCGATCACGGTGACCAGCAAATCAGGTGCAGTTTCCCGTTCTATTCAGGTGGTGAAGAGTGATGTCTAAAACATGGATTCGGTCCCGCCGAGTCGCCAAGCGCCGTGGTGGCGAGCGAAGCGATGAAGGGATGACCCTCACCGAGCTGCTGCTCTCGATGGTCATCACCGGCATGGTGATGGCTGGGCTGATGGCCGCGGCGACGGTGATGCTCCGTCAGGTGGACAACACCGAAGGCCGCACCAACAACGCTCGTTCCGAGCAGAACATCAACCTGTGGATGCCCACAGACCTCACCTCGGCTGAGTCGGTCGACAAGCTGCCCGGGTCGGTGCCGTGCGGTGGCGCGTTGCCCGCCTGTCCGCCTGGGGTTGATCTGCGTGGTTCGAACGCACTGATGCTCAAGTGGCGCGGCAGCGAGGTCATGGGGGGCGTTAGCGTTGTGGAGACGCTGACCGTGGTGTCGTACCGAGTCGTGCGTGAGGACACCGGCGAGTTCCGCATGTACCGCGTGGCGTGCTACTCAGTGAACGACGCGCAGGCCACCTGCACCAGCATGGTGGTGCTGCGTGAACTGAACCAGCCGCCCGCCACCGTGAACTGGCAGCCGGGCATCACGGTGCCCACCTGGGTGATCACCGTCACCGACGCGCTGTTCGCCGAGGATGTCAGTGGCGTGGGCGACGAAGTGGCGCCGCCCGACCCTGGCTACCGCAACAAGGGTGCACAGCGACTGGTGGTCACCATCAACGGTGGCGGCGACGTGGCCGGTGAGGGTGGTGGCCAGAAGCAGATCAGCCTCAGTGCCGGCGGCACCAACCGCGAGACCGGCCTCTCGACGGACGATCTCCAAGGCACGCCCAACTTCACCGCAGCCCGCTCTCGCTGCGGTGGCAACTTTGGCATGGTGGTCGACCACTCCGGCTCCATCAGCCAGAGCGAGCTCAACTCGATCAAGGGCGGCATCCGTTCGTTCATCGACACCTTCGCCGGCACCCCGATCAAGCTGCAGGTCGTCACCTTCGGCGACGACGCTGCAACGCTCGGGACAACTGCAGGCGTGTGGGGCAAGTACTTCGACATGCTCGATGACACTGATGTGGCCACTCTGAAGGGCTTGGTCGGTGACCCGTTGGTCACGAGCAGCGGCATCCAGCGAGGCGGATGGACCAACTGGGAAGACGCCTTGTTCCGCATGCTGCGCAACTCCGATGGCACCCTCCAGGCGCAACTTCCGGGCACGATGATCTTCTTCACCGACGGTGTGCCCACCAAGTCGCGCCTCGACTACACGTCAGCGTCCGCGGCCGTAGTGGACGACCCGCTCGACGACGGCCTCGACGACGACTCGGGGTCGTTCCAGCAGATCTCGTGGAACCGCGCCGAGCGGATCGTTCGCGATCGAGGCTCGATCAAGATCATCGGCGTGTTCGTGAACCCCGACGAAACGGCTGAGTCGGAGTGGATCGTGCGCGGCGAGGCCTACCTCTACGAGGTCGGCAACGGCGTGGTGTACGAAGTGGGTGCGCCCGGCTACCGTCGCAACAACAACGTGATCTTCCAGATCAGCGGTAAGAACATGTCGTACCAGCGCTTGTCGGGCTCCAGCTGGGTCAGCGCGGCAAGCGGCTACAGCGCCACCTCGTCGCAGGCTCGCGCCGCCTACCTGGCCAACAACACCACCCCCGACAGCACCGACAACTGGCGCTTCACCAAAAGCGGCAGCCCCGGCAGCTGGCAGACCATCACTGCTGCCCAGTATGCGGCCAGCAACACGTCGTCGGGCACCGGCGACGGCCTCCGCACTGCGGTGAGCGGAGGGTTGAGCAGCAACTGGACGATCGTCACCCAGGCCGAGTACAACCTGAGCAACACCAACACCGGCACCTCTGACGGTTGGGACCTCGCCACCGTGTGGAGCCCCACGACGTTTGATGCCTACACCGCCGGCAACGTCGACAGCGGCATTGGCGACGGCTTCCGCACCAGCGTGAGTGGCGGCAACACCTCGTGGGCAACGGTGACCGCGCTGGAGTACACCGCCAGCAACACCACCAACGACTCCACCGACGGGTGGCGAGCCACCTATCGCCCCAAGGAGGTGCTCGACATCCGCGACTACGCCACCATCGGCAACCTGATCGTGGGCAACACCACCGGCATCGCGGGTGGCTACGTGGAGGCGACGCCTCGCGGTGGGCCGTACGAGAACGTCGGCGATGTCGACCTGTTCGTGCTGCCCAACTACACCAACTTCTCCTCGGCGCTGGCATCGGTTGCACTTGATCAGTGTGGCGGCACGGTCACCTTGCAGACCAAGGTGGGCAGCACCAACGCGCTCGACCCGTTCACCTATCAGAACATGACCAGCAACGAGACGGTGAAGACCTCGGCCGCGTTCCGTAGTGGCACCTTCGACATCGCCACCCCCGGTGGCGCGGCGCAAACGGTCACCATCACGCCACAGGACTTCACCGACCTCGGCCGTTACGAGCCGGCAGGGTGGTCGTGCAAGTCCGGCGGCGCGGCGTACCCGTTCACCACGGCCCCCGTGGCGGATCACGCGCCGTGGACGTCGATCACGCTCACGGTGCTGGCGAACAAGGCCGTGTCGTGCACGCAACAAGTGACGTTCCTGTGATGAATCGCGCAGTGAAGTGTCGGCGCGAGACGCCTCGCGCGAAGCATCGCGACGAAGGCAGTTCGATGATCATCGCGCTGGTCGTGATGGTGGTGGGCGCGCTGATGGTGCTGCCTGTCATGGGCTACACGATGAGCGTGCTGCGCACCAACAAGTCGTCGAGCGCCAAACTCGCGAGAGTGGAAGTGGTGGAGGGTGGCCTGCGGGCGACGCTCTACGACCCGCTGAAGCTCTACCAGGCGTGCGTCGACTCCGGCTACAGCACGGCCGTGCAGCTGGCGGCGCCGCCCGACCTGAACATCGAGTCGGAGTGCACCACGGTCGGTAGCTCGCTGCAGGACGTTCCCAGCGATCAGCACTACGCGCTCACCACCACCCAGGTGGGCTCGAACGCCGTCATCCCGCCGCCGTACGTGGCGGCGCCCGAGGAGGTGGAGCTCGACGGCACCATCTCGCCCACCTGGTGCACCAGCATGGTGCCGGTGGGCGATGCCGGCAAGGTGCCCTGCGGCAAGCCGTATCCGGCCAACGGTGACCTCGATCCGCTGCGCTGGCTCGGCGCCACCTCGCACGAGTCGGGTGGCGGTGCGATCTTCGTCCCCTACCTGCCGCCGGTGGCCAACGCGTTCGCATACGCCGGTGGCTACGACATGATCGAAGGCCCGTGCCGCGTGTTCTTCCCCGGCCGCTACGTCGACGACGTGGTCATCACCGGCTCGACACCGGTGTACTTCGCATCGGGCATCTACTACTTCGAGAAGACGGTGCGCATCAGTGGCGACGCCAACGTGGTGGTGGGTGCCGGCTCGACCCCCGGCTGCGTGGAGAGCGACGCAGTTGCCGTCGCCGATGCCATCAACGTGCCGTTCGACGCATACAGCAACGGCGTGGGCGGTACCTGGGTCTTCGGCCAGAACGGCCGCCTCGTGATCGACACGGCCACCCCCAGCACGGGCGCCGGCGTGAACCTGGTCTTCAACCGCCGGTTGGTGGCCAACACCGACCCCGAGGCCGTGATGAACGAGGTGTCGATCATGTCGGTGAACGGCGTCCTGGCCGGCACCGCCACTGTCGATCTCGACATCGATCTCGATGGCGATCTCGAAGCCAAGATCGATCTGCACGTCCCTGCGACGCAGGTGTTGGGCGACCCCCCGGTCGATGCGGTCAACCACCTGTACAAGGCATCGAACCTGGTCTCCACCTTCGGGCCGCCGGTCTCCTGCGCCATTTCGGCGTCGGTGCCGGGTTGCCCGATCATCGACATCAACCTGGGCACCACTGCCCCGGTCAACGTGAAGATCCCCGGCTACGTGTCGATCCCGCAGGGCATGCTCAGCCTGGTGGTGGCCGATGGCGCGAACGTGAACAAGCGCATCGCGTTCGGCGGCGGCATCCTGGCCGCACAGATGGCAGTGTCCGCCGTGGTGCCCGACTTCCCGCAGCTCGGCCTGCTCAACCCGGTCGTGCAGAAGACGTTCAAGATCGTCACCAGAACTGTGTCCGGCTCGCCCAGGTTGGTCGCCACGGCACTGGTGCAGGTGAACGAGACCGGCGGCTACGCGATCAACTCGTGGGTCGTCAAGTCCGAGTACGTCGCCACCTGACCCCGTGTCGGGTCGTGGCGGTGTGGGTCGTGGCGGTGTGGGTCGTGGCCCCGGCCGTCAGCAGCCGGGGGTGGTTTCCGCTCGTGGCGCGGAAACCACTGTTGGCACCCCCCGGTACCGCAGTTGTCGTTCGCTTCGGGCGAGTACCCCACGTGACCCGCCCGCGGACGACGGCGGTGACGCTGCGCACCTCCGACCTGGGCGGTCGGAGCACTCGTTGTCAGCGGACGAGCTCCATGCGCATGCCCGACGTGTCCCAGGTGGGTTCGGCGGGCAGGCGGTTCATCGCTCTGCCGGCCGCGCGCCGAGCGGTCCACAACAGGCCGGTGGCTTGCAGCATGTGCACCTGGGCGGCGCCGGGCGGCGGCGTGCGGGTGACGATCTCCTCCACGCCGGGCAGCTTGTCGCGGATCAACGCCATGCGCTCGAGCACACCGTCCTGCTGGTACGGCGACGACAGCAGCTGCCGTTCGTTGTTGAGGTGCGTGAAGGTGAGGTCGGGGTGAGCGGCGAAGAAGATGCGCTGGTGAAACGGCGCGAACAGCTGCTCGGCCTCGCGGAGCCACTTGAAGCGACGGAAGTCGGCGCGGGTGAGCCACGGCTCCAGCTCCAGCGCTTCGGCTCGAGTAGGTGCCCGCAAGGCGGCACGTGACGGCGTCGGCTTCACCGCCAGGTTGCGCGGCCAGCCGATGAGGTCGCGTGCATCCTGGTCGCAGGCGCGGTACGGGCCGGCGGGCTCGTCGTTGAGCCCGATCGGTGCGTAGATGGCCGCCGCGTCGAAGCGTGGCTTGTACTCCACCACGTCGATCAGGCTTTTCACCACTTCCGGGTCCTCGGCCACCATCGTCACGCCGGCCAGGCGGGCGGGCACGATCAGCCAACCTCCCGGGCAGGGCACGATGCCACCGAGCATCTTGTAGGGCAGTTTCGAAGCGGCCATGTCGTCACGCGTCCGATCAGGCGTTGATGTAGGTGCCGGCGCCGGTGGTGGCGGCCTGGCCGGCCTCCAGCGTTGCCTGCGCCTGCTGTTGCGAGCGGAAAGTGGCGGCCTGGGCCAGGATCTCCTTCGGGTACTGGCTCACCTCGGCCGCCGTGTCGAAGCTGAGGATGCCGCTCGACACCAACCGGGCGAGGTCCATCTCCATCGTCTGCATGCCGTCCTGCTGGCCACTGATCATCGTGTTGCGCAGCTGGCGGGTCTTGCCTTCGCGCAGCAGGTTCTTCACGGCTTCGTTGGCCATCAGCACCTCGTAGGCCGCCACGCGCCCGCCACCCTCGGCGGGCAGCAGGCGTTGGCTGATCACGCCCTGCAGCGTTCCGGCGAGCATGATCTGGATCTGGTCGCGGCGTTCGGCGGGGAACACGTCGACGATGCGGTCGAGCGCCTGCGAGGCGTCGTTGGTGTGCAGCGTGGCGAACACCAGGTGGCCGGTCTCGGCCAGCGTGAGCGTGATCGAGATGGAGTCGAGGTCGCGCATTTCACCGAGCAGGATCACGTCGGGGTCTTCGCGCAATGCGCTGCGCAGACCCTCGGTGAAGCCGGTGACGTCGGTGCCCACTTCGCGCTGGTTCACCATCGCGACCTTGTGGTTGTGCATGTATTCGATGGGGTCCTCGATGGTGAGGATGTGCACCGGCTTGGTCTCGTTGATGCGGTCGATCATGGCCGCCAGAGTGGTGCTCTTGCCCGAGCCGGTGGGGCCCACCACCAGCACCAGCCCGTACGGGCGGTTGAGCAGCTCGGTGGCCGCCCAGGGGGTGCCCAGCTCCTCCAACGAGCGCACGCGGAAGGGGATGACGCGCAGAGCAAGTGCGTAGCTGGAACGCTGCTTGAAGGCGTTGGCACGGAAGCGACCGATCGATTCCAGACCGAACGAGAAGTCGACCTGCGAGTTCTCGTCCAACTCGGCCACCTGATGCTCGTTGAGCAGCGACATCACCATTCGCTCGGTGTCGCCGGGTGCCAGCAGCTGCACGCCTTCGAACGGCACCAGCACGCCGTCGCGGCGAGCTGTCGCGGGCCGGCCGACGGTGATGTGGAGGTCGGAGGCCCCGGCGGCCACCGTCGCCTGCAGCAGCGTGACCAACAGCGGATCTGGATTGAACATGGGGCTAGCCTCCGGTGCGTCCGCTCGTGTTCCGAGTCGGGCCTTGCTGTATGACGATCGCTATCTCTGCCCTGTTCGGGCTTCTCATTGGTTCGTTCCTCACCGTGGTGGTCGACCGCGTCCCACGTGGGGCTTCGGTCGTCCAGCCCGGATCGGCGTGCGGGAACTGCGGCTTGCGCCTCGGCCCCCTCGATCTGGTACCTGTGCTCAGTTGGGTGGCGCTGCGCGGCAGGTGCCGTCAGTGTCATACCAGTATCGGCATCGAACCGCTCGTGCTTGAGTTGTCAACGAGCCTGCTGTTCGGCCTCGCTGCGTGGCATTTCGGCCTGTCGTGGGCCACCCCTGCGTTTTGTGTGCTGTTTGCCGGTCTGTTGGCCCTGAGCTGGATCGACCTGCGCACGAAACGCCTGCCGCGAGAGATCACCTATTGCACCGCCGCCCTTGGCCTGCCACTGCTGGTGGTGGCCGCGCTGGTGGAGCACACCCCCGAGCTGATCTGGATGATGGTGCTCGGTGCGGCCATCGCCGTGGGCATCATGAGCCTGATCTACGTGGCCAGCCGCGGCGGCATGGGCGATGGCGACGTGCGCCTCTCACCGCTGCTGGGTGCCTACCTGGGCTGGCTCAACCCTGGCCTGGTGCCGGTGGGGCTGTTCTTCGGGTTCGCGTGCGGCGCGGTGGTGGGCGTCGGCCTGGTGCTTGCCAAGCGCGGCGACCTGAAGACCGCCGTGCCGTTCGGCCCGTTCCTGGCCCTCGGCACCGTGTTGGCCATCTTCCACGGCCAGCGCTACATCGACATCATCCTCGTCCGCTGACAGGTTTCATCGGTTTGCTCGCGTCGTGTGCGTTGGCCGACTCGGGTCAGATGTCGTTCTTGACGCCGTCGAGCACGCCGTACATGGCCTGCACCAGCGCGACGGCCACGAAGCCCACGATCACGCCGACGAACACGATCATCAGCGGCTCGAACATGGTGGTGAAGCGCTTGATGCGGCTCTCCAGCTCGCGATCGAAGTAGTAGGCGGCCACTTCCAGCTGCGAGTCGAGCGTGCCGGTCTCCTCGCCAACCTTGAACATCTGGCGGGCGGCACCGGGGAACAGCTCGGTCTTGGCCAACGGCTTGGCGAAGCCGCCACCTTCCATCATCTCGGTCTGCGCCTCGATCAGGCGTGCCCGGAACACGGAGTTGTTGGTGGCTTCTGTGGTGGTGCGCATCGCGTCGGGCAGTGGCACGCCGGCCTTCACCATCGCGCCCAGGATGCGGCAGAACCGCTCGAGGATGGAGTACTCGACGATGCCGCTGATGACCGGCAGCTTGAGCAGCAGCTTGTCCTTGAAGATGCCGCCCTTCTCGGTCTTGGTCATCCACACGATCGATGCGATGAAGCTCGCCATGATGCCGAACGGGATGTACCACATGACGGTGAACAGATCGGCGGTGAACAGCAGCGCGCGAGTGGCGAACGGCAGGTCGGCGTTCAGCTCCTCGAAGAGCGGCTTGAACTGCGGCAGCACGTAGCCGGCCAGCACGGCCACCGTGAACACTGCCATCACCATCACCACGCCGGGGTACGACAGTGCCGAGATCACCTTGGAGCGCGTCTCGACTTCGCGCTCCAGGTAGCCGGCCAGGCTCTCGAGCGTCTCGTCGAGCTTGCCGGTGAGCTCGGCCGAGCCGAGGATGCCGATGTAGTACTTGGGAAACGCTTCGGGGTGTTTGCCCGCTGCGCCGGAGAGCGTGCCACCGTTGCGTAGGTCCTCCACCATGTCGGTGATCGTGCGTTGCAAGGCCACGTCGGAGGTCTCGTCGCCGATCACCTCCATCGCTTCGGTGAGCGGGATGCCTGCCTTCACGAACACGGCGAGCTGGCGGGTGAAGTGCATCAACTCCTTCTTCTTCACCTTCACCTGGGTGAGCTCGAACTGCAGTGCACCGCGCTTCTCTTCGATCTTCACCGGGTACAGGTTCTGATCGAGGAGGTGCGCTCGTGCCTGGCCGACCGTGTCGGCCTTGGTGAAGCCTTCGACGGACGAACCCGTGGCATCGATTGCGGCGTAGGAGAACTTGGGCATGGGAATGGCTCCTAGCTGGCGAACAGCGTCTTGACGACTTCGGGAATGGTGGTGACGTCGTTCTCGACCAGGGCCATGGCTTCGCGCAACATGGTGCGCATGCCCTGGGCCACGGCGAGGCGGCGGAGCTCTTCGGTAGTGGCCCAGCCCACGATGAGGCGGCGCAGCTCGGGGGTGATGCGCAGCAGCTCGTACACACCGATGCGATCGCGGTAGCCGGTGCCGGCGCAGAAGTTGCAGCCGGCGCCGCGGTAGAACGTGCTCTTCTCGCTGCCGCCACTGTTCTGGCGGAACACGGCCAGCTCGTCGGCGCCGGGGGTGTAGGGCTCCTTGCAGCTGTCGCACACTCTGCGTAGCAGGCGCTGGCCGATGACGCCCACCACCGACGAGGCGATGAGGAAGGCCTCGATGCCCATGTCGAGGAAGCGGTGCAGCGCGGCCACGCTGTCGGTGCCGTGCAAGCTGGAGAGCACGAGGTGACCGGTGAGGGCCGACTGCACGGCGATGCGCGCCGTGTCGGCATCTCGGATCTCACCCACGAGGATGACGTCGGGGTCTTGCCGCAAGATGGCTTTCAGACCGGTGGCGAACGTGAGGCCCGCCTGGTCGTTGGTCTGGATCTGGTTGATGCCCGGGAACACGTACTCCACCGGGTCTTCCACCGTGGTGATGTTCTTGCCCGCCGAGTTCACCTCCAGCAGCGACGCATACAGGGTGGTGGTCTTGCCGGCGCCGGTGGGGCCCGCACAGATCACCATGCCGAACGGCGCGTGGATCATCTTCGAGTAGTGCAGGTAGGTCTCGCGGGGGAAGCCCAACTCGGCGAGGCCGATCATCGACCGGCTCTTGTCGAGGATTCGCATGACGATCTTCTCGCCGAACACGGTGGCCACGCTGGCCACGCGAACGTCGACTTCCTTGCCGTCGATCACGGTGGAGAACTGGCCGTCCTGCGGGCGGCGCTTCTCCACGATGTTCATGCCGCTCATGATCTTCAAACGGCTGGTCAGTGCGGCATGCACGCCCATCGGCAGGGAGAACGTCTCGACCAGGTGGCCGTCGATGCGGAACCGCACTCGCACGTTCTCGTCCATCGGCTCGATGTGGATGTCGCTCGCGCGGTCGCGCATCGCTTGGCTGACCACGCGGTTCACCAGCTGGATGACCGGCGCCTGATCGTCGAGGTTGATCTCGGAGGCGAGCTGGGCGATCTTGCCGAGGTCGTCGGAGACCTCGAGGCTGGCGACCAGCCGGCTCACGTCGGCGTCGGCGCGATAGACGAGATCGATGAACGTACGCACCGTCGACGGGTCGGAGATGAAGAACTTCACCGGCCGCTTCGCGCTGGCCTCGATGGCGGCACGCCGCGCCGGCGACGGGTCGCTGCACAACACCACGAGCGTGGTGCCTTCTTCGGCGACCGCGACCGCGCAGTGGCGACGCACGACGGCCTCGTCGAGGACGCCCTTGATCTCGTCCGCGATCACGATGCCCTTGGTGTCGACCGCCGGCACGCCGGTGGCAGCGGAGATGGCGATCGCCACTTCGGTGCGGCCGGCGCCGTAGCGGCCGAGCGCGATGTCGGCGAACTGCAGCAGGTCGCCGTTGGCCTGCGCGAGCGCCCCGGCCAGGTGCTCTGCCGTGAGCTGGCCGCTCTCGACCAGCGCCTGCCCCACCTTCATGCACTCCGCGGCGGACTCGCCTTCGGCCGCCGGAGGTGCTTCTTTCGAACCTTTGAAGAGTGCCATCTGCCCGTCTCTCGCCGCTGGGTCGTCTGCGAACCGGCCGTCAGAACGACGACAGGCTCGGTTCCGTGGAATTGGTCGAGCTGCCACTGGGCAGCGTGGGGGTGAGCGATGTGCTGGGCGAGCCGGGTACCGGCGCCGCAGCAGTCGTTGGTGCTGTCGTTGGTGCTGTCGTTGGTGCTGTCGTGGGTGTCATCGTTGGTGTCGACGTCGTGCTCGGGCGCGTGGCCGCGGCGCCGGCGTTCATGTCGGACTTGCGTACGAACTGATCGGGATCGAGTGCCACGAGCGCGCGCTCGAGCTCTTCCAGGCGTTCCAGTTGCACCGACGCGCTCACGTCCAGCTCGTCGACCAGCAACGCCTCGATCTCTGCCATGCGCAGCGAGTTCTTGCCGATCTTCTCTTCGGTGGTGCTCACGATGCGGTCCACCTCGATGCGCACGAGCATCGCTTCACCGATCGCCGCCGAGAGCTGCTCCTTCATCTCGGTCATGGCCTTGTCATCAACGGTGCTGATGCGCTGCGTCAAGGCCGCCAGCTGATCGGAGGCGTCGTAGAGACGGTTCTCCAGCTCGAGCATGCGCTGCGACAGCGCGGCGATCGCATCGTCGAAGCCGGCGCCGACCCTGCCGATCGTGGCGTCCAACTGGGCGATCTTGGTGCCGTTCTGCTCGTTGACCCGCTCTTCCATCGCGAGCATGCGGTCGGTGACCTTGTGCTCGGTGAAGTCCACTCGCTGCAGCAGCGTGGTGGTCTGCTCGGCGAGCTGGCGCTGCACTTCCGGACCCACGGATTCGAGCATCGTGCGCACGAACCCCAGCCGTTCCTCGACTGCGGTGGCCAGTGCCTGGTTGCCCTCGTCCATCCGTTGCGAGAGTGCGATCGTGGTGTCGTTGACGTGCTGCACCATCGCCGAGGCCTGCTCGTCGAACCGGCGGGTGGCCTTGTGCAGTTCGTCGATGCGAGCGTGTGCGCCGGCGCTCTGGCCGTCGATGTGCTCGCGCAGTGCCGTCAGCTCGTTCTCGTCGATGGAGCTGCCGCTCGGGCTGCCCGCCTCGAGCACGCGGTTCTCCACCTCGTTGAGGCGCACCTGCTGATGCTGCGAGAACTCGGCCAGGCGCACTTCGAGCATCGCCTGCAGCGACTGCTGCTGCGCCAGTGCAGCATCTTGCGTGGCGGTCAACTGGGCCATCACGGCGTGCAACTGCTGTTGCAGCTCGTCGCGCAACTGGTCTCGGTCTGCTGCCGCCGCCTGCCGCACGGCATCCACCTGCTGCGACATCGACGACACGTAGTGCGTCAGCTGCCGCTCGACCGCGCCGGCGATCGTGGCGGCCAGCACCTCGGTAGCGCTGGGCGAAAGACCCTGCGTAGCCGTGCCCGATGAGGATGTGTTCGTGCTCATGCCCGGGCCCGCCGATCGATCTGAATACTCAGGGTGAAGTAGTCCGTCGCCACGGAGGAGTTATCGGATCGTCTTGCCCAACTCTTGAGAAGTTGCTCGTGCAGTACGGTGCATTCGATGCGAGTTCACCTCATCGACGGCACCTACGAGTTGTTCCGTCAGCACTTCGGCCAGGTCTCGCGCCACGGCGACGCCGGGCCGTACGACGCGGCGGTGGGCGTGGTGTCCAGCACGCTGCAGCTGGTGGCCGCCGGCGCAACGCATGTCGGCGTGGCCAGCGACCACGTGATCGAGAGCTTCCGCAACGATCTGTACGCCGGTTACAAGAGCAGCGAGGGCATGGACGAAGTGCTGCTGCACCAGATCCCCGTGATGGAGGAAGTGCTCGTGGCCTGCGGTTTCACCACCTGGCCGATGGTGGAGTGGGAGGCCGACGATGCCTTGGCCGCAGCGGCGGCGGTGGCCGACGCCGACCCGCGGGTCGAGCAGGTGCTCATCATCACCCCCGACAAAGACCTTGGTCAGTGCGTGAAGGGCACCAGAGTGGTGCAGTACGACCGGCGCAAGGACGAGATCATCGACGCCGCCGCAGTGGAGGTGAAGTTCGGTGTGCCGCCCAGCTCCATCGCCGACTACCTGGCGCTGGTGGGCGACTCGGCCGACGGCTTTCCCGGCCTCCCCGGCTGGGGTGCGAAGAGCGCATCCACCGTGCTCGCCAAGTTCGGCAGCATCGACGCCATTCCCGCCTCCTCGGGCGACTGGGGCCTGCCCGGCCTGCGCGGCGCCGAGAAGCTGGCTCGCACCTTGCACGACCAGATGGCCGATGCGCTGCTGTTCCGGGTGATCGCCACCACCGCCACCGACGTGCCCGTGGGTGCCGTCGACGACTGGCTGTGGCAGGGGCCCACGCCGGCGCTGGCCGCGGTGGCCGCACGCCTGGGTGCCCCCGACCTGGCCGATCGTGCGCAGCGAGTATGGCAGCGAGCAGCCGCTCGTGCGGCGGGGAACGACAACTCCCGCTGACTGTCGCACCCGCTGACTGTGGTGACGGCCAGGTGGCCTGCGGCACACAAGCGGCACCGTTGAAGGCTGCTACCTCCCGGTCCTGACCTGATTCCCGGACGCCCGTCGCACAGGGCCCGACCGTCACCACACTCAGCGGGTGCTGAATGGCGAAGCCTAGCGACAATCCCCAACGTTGCCGCTAGCCTGCGTCGCCACCCGGGAGGGGTGCGAGAGCGGCCGAATCGGCACGCTTGGAAAGCGTGTGAGGGGCAACCCTCCGTGGGTTCGAATCCCACCCCCTCCGCCAATGACAGCCGGCTCAGCGGTTGCCGAGCAGGGCGCGCGACGTGGTCGCGACGAAGACGAGCCACACCAGGAAGCCGACGAGGCCGACGAACATCACCGGGCTGCCGTCGAGAGCCAGCGGCGTCGTTGCTGCTGACACTGCGAGCAGCAATCCTGCGACTCCTCCCGCTTGCTTCCATGGTGCCGCAACGAGCCCGCCGGCGGCGGCCGCAGCTGAGAAGCCCGCAAGAGCGATGCCCAGTGCGATGCCGAGGATGCCGAAGAGCGAGTTGTGCAGCATCCACAGCGCGGAGACGACGTCGGTGTTCGGTGAGCCGAGATGTACGTATCCCGACAGCGCCACATCCGTAGCAACCACCGATGAGAACAGCGCAAACACCCCGATGAACCCGATGGTGCCGGCGAGCGCCGGTGCCCGTGAGGGTGCTGCTGCCAAGCGTGAGAGCAGCCCTGCGTTGAACGCCGCCCCGCCGACCGCGCCGACGACGAAGAGCGCCGCCAGCACCAGCGTGGTGCTGCGGTGATCGGCGTAGAACTCGACGACCTTGCTCACGGCGGCGTCGTTCTTCGGAGCGATGGACCCCCGAATCACGTTCTGGACGACGACGGTGGTGACGAAGACGAAGCCGCCGACACCACCGATGACTCGAGGTGGCGCCAAACGAACCGCCGTCGGCACCGATGAGCTCTCGACACTTGCCATGCTGGATCTCCTCTGGTCGAAGTATACTTCAAGTGATCGTATGTAGGTACGATTACTTGATATATACACAAGTGACTTGGATGGAGTCAAGCGAAATGGCTGCAAAACCGGAGACTGGTACGCCACCGCTTCCGAGGAGGCGCGCACTGCAGGCCGAACAGACCCGCCGCGACATCCTGGCCGCCGCTCGACGTCGTTTCGCCGAACATGGCTACGCGGCGACGACCCTGAAAGACATTGCAACCGACACCGGTGTGTCGGTGCAGACGATCTACGACAGCGTCGGGAACAAACCCGAACTGGTCCGCCAGCTCAACGATCTGATCGACGCCGAGGCTCAGATCGGCGAAATCGTTGCGCCGCTGCTCGACGAGACCGATCCACTGGTCGTGGCCCGCGCTCCGGCTCGCATCACGCGACGATTGATCGAGCGCTGTGGCGACATTCTTCGTGCCGGCCTGGCCGGCAGCTACACCGACGACGGGCTCGCGCCGGCCCTCGAGGAGGGCGGTCGGCGTCATCGAGCCGGTGCTGGCATGGTTGCCGCCAAGCTCGCCTCGCTCGGCGCGTTGCGACCGGGGCTCGACGCCGAACAAGCCGCGCTCACCATCGCAGCCCTCGCCGACACTCGACTTGCGCTGCTGCTGATCGACGATCACCAACTCACTGTCGATCAGGTCGAGGACTGGATCGCCGACACGATCGTCCGCGCGACGCTCAAGCCCTGAACGTCAAGCCCTGAACGTCATGCGATCGAGACTGCTGTGTGGCCCTGTCCACTGACGTGCGCGTCGATGGTGAAGTCCCCTGGAGTCGAGTGCCCGGACCCCTAACCATCCGAGTGCCGGCCGACCATCCGAGTGCCGGCCGACCATCCGAGTGCCGGCCGACGTCCCGGCGGGCGGCTGACACTCGGACCTCGCCCCACAGACTCGGGTGGTCGCCACACACTCGGATGGCTGGGTGGGGTCAGGCGATCGGAGGGACTTGGGGGTCGGGACGTCAGAGGGAGGCGTAGGAGGCGATGGCTTCGGCCAGCGAGCAGGTGAGCACGCCGACTTCGTCGACGACGGCCGCCAACCACGGAGGGCGCACGATGCCGGTGACGGCGATCGGCTCGGCGAGCCCGCTGTGAGTTGGTTTCGACGTTGCTCGTAGAGTTCCTCTGATGTCGTTGTCCTCATTTGCGTTGTCCGACACGGAGGCGATGCAGTTGGCGCTGGCCCAGGCCCGGGCGGCGGCGCTGCACGACGACGTTCCCATCGGTGCCGTGGTGGTTCGCGACGGCGTGGTGATCGCGGCTCGGCACAACGAGCGCGAACTGCACGGCGACCCCACTGCGCATGCCGAAGTGCTGGCACTGCGCGATGCGGCCACGGTGGTGGGCCACTGGCGATTGACCGACTGCACGCTGTACGTGACCTTGGAGCCGTGCGTGATGTGCGCCGGCGCGCTGGTGAACGGTCGCATCGGCCGGCTGGTGTACGGCGCCACCGACCCGAAGGCGGGGGCGGTGGAGAGCCTCTACCAGGTGTGTGCCGACGAGCGGCTGAACCACCGGCCCCCGGTGCAGGGCGGCGTGCTCGCGCACGAGTGCGGGCAGCTGCTGAAGGCGTTCTTCGCCGCTCGTCGCGGGTGATCCGGCGCGGGCTCGACGCCAGGTCAGAGACCGGGGCTCGGGCTCGGCGTCAGCTCGAAGTCGGTGGGCGACAGGCTGGGCAGCGGCTGTGCCGCGGCATCGATTGCCTCCAACGCGCGGCGCACGGCGTCGGCCACCTCGTCGGCGATGGCAGTCGACATGATCGCGTCCATCGCGGACTGCGCCAGCCGGATGCTCGAGTCGTCGTCTGCCGAGGCTGCTGCTGCGGAGAACGCGTGCTCGTCGCTCGTCTCGACCTCCCGTGGGTCGTCGTGCGCAGGCACCGCGGCTGCGACCGGTTCTGCGGCCGCAGGCGGCTCGACGGCGGCGACCGGTGCCGGGTCGTCCACCGGGGTCACGGTCGCGGCGGGGGTCGCGGCCTCCAGGGGCGCGGCAGCAGCGATCGGAGGCGTCGGCCGCGCGGGCGCGGCGGGTGCGACAACGGAGGCTGCGGGCGCGGCAGCTGCCGGCGCGGGGATGGGTGTCGTCGCCGGATCGGCGAGGTGCGAGCCCTCCACGATGCGAGTGACCACCTCCACCCGGTTCGGCAGCCAACGGTCGATGCCGTTGGGGTGCCGCTTGTACATCGTCATCGTGTAGCGCTCGATCACGTCGTTGGCCACGGTGGTCAGCACGTCGTCGGTCATCAGCTCCACGCACAGCTCCACCGACTGCCGGTCGATCGTCGAGTCGCGTTGGAACATGCGCCCGAGGTGCTCGACGCCGCTCACCAGCAAGGCGCCCTTGCCCATCTGCTGGCGGGTGATCACGCCTTCCACGAGCAGTCGTACGCCCAGCCCACCGTCGGTGGTGCGCTCGGCGAAGTACACCTGGCCGTCACGCAGGTAGACGTGCGTGGTCGGTGCGGTGGCCAGCGACAGCTCGCCCGTCAGCATCTGCCGGCGCGCCGCCTCGATCACCTGCCAGGCCGGACGAGGGGTGAAGCCGGTTTCGTCGGCAAAGAGATCTGCATGCACGAAACCTTCTTCGGCATACCGAATCTTGAGCTTGAGCGTTTCGCCCGCTGTGAGCAGGGCCGACGTCGGCATGGCCGCAGGAGGGAGAACCGCCGGTGGCGAGCGTCGCAGCACCCGCTAACCTGCCGCCCCGGAAGGGTGCCCGAGCGGCCAAAGGGACACGCCTCGAAAGCGTGCGAGGTGCAAGCCTCCGTGGGTTCAAATCCCACCCCTTCCGCCAGATGATCCCGCAAGGGGTCGAGAACAGCCCGAACCTGCAAGAGGTTCGGGCTGCTTTCGTTCTGGGCACTGGTGAGGTGAAGCGCCTACGGGCACTCCGCCCCGTCGGTGGGCGCGTTGGCCACCGGGTCGACCAGGTACTGCTCGATGATGTCGCTGGAGCACACGTTGACGCCGTAGCCGGTGTGCTGGTTGGCGGTGACGATCACCAACCGGCCGTCCTCCAACGAGTCGGCCATCCGCCGCGTGCTGTCCAGTGGGGTCGACGGGTCGCCGGTGGTGCCCATCACCAAGATGGGGCCGGCACCGGCGCCGGTGATGTCGACTCGCGGATCCTGGGTCTCGGGGTAGAACGTGCAGAAGTAGCTGCCGGTGGTGCCGGGCGAGAGCCGAGGAGCAGCTGCCTGGAACTGCGGCACCGCCGCGTCTTCCTCCGCCACCGTCAACCGCTCGGTGGTGTCCATGCAGAAGATGGTCTGGAACGCTTCCAGCGAGTTGTCGTAGGTGCCGTCCTCGTTGCGGGCGTAGTAGTCGTCGTAGAGCTGCAGCAGGCCGGCACCGTTGCCGCCCTGCGCATCCTTGAGGGCCTGCGCCAACTGCTGCCAGAGCTGGTCGGAGTACATCGCCTGGAAGACGCCGGAGATGGCGACCTGCAGGTTCACGTCGGGCCGGCCCTCGCTCGACGGCACGGGCTGCTCATCGAGCGCCGTCATCAGCTGATCGAATGCCTGCTCCGCGTTGCCGTCGTTGTGGAACTCGCAGCTCGGATCGTCGCTGCACTGCTGCAGGAAGGTGGCGAGCGAGCTCTCGAAGCCGACGCTCTGCTGCAGGCCCGACTCGATGTAGCCGGCGGTGGGGTCGGCGGCGCCGTCGAGCACGGCTGCGCGCACGGTGTCGGGGAACAGCGTCGCCCAGGTGGCGCCCAGCTCGCTGCCGTAGCTGAACCCGAAGTAGCTGATGGTCTCCTCACCGAGCGCGGCTCGGATGGAGTCCATGTCGCGGGCCGAGTTGTTGGTGCCGATGAAGTCGAGGATGTCGGCGTTCTTCGTGGAGCACTCGGTGGCGAACGCCTCGGCCGTGTCGGCGATCTGCTGGCGTTCGGCATCGTCGTCGGGGGTGACGTCGAGGCTGGCGTAGAAGCGGTCGTAGTCGTCGGTGCAGTCGATGGCCGGCGTGGTGAGGCCGGTGCCGCGCGGATCCCAGCCGATGATGTCGAACTGCTGGATGATCGCCTGGCCGTAGATCTGGTCGGCGTAGATGGCGAAGTCGCTGCCGCCGAAGCCGGGGCCACCGGGGTTCACCAGCAGGCTGCCGATGCGCTTGGCCGGGTCGGCCAGGTGACGTGCGACGTACAGATCGAAGGTGCCCTGTGCAGGGTCGTCGTAGTCGATCGGCACTTCCAGGTGCCCGGTCTGCACCACACCGTCGCTGTCGAACTCTTCCCACTCGAACGCATCGCCATTGGGCGTGGTGGCGTCGGTCGTGCCCGGGTCGGTCGTTCCCGGATCGGTGGTTCCAGGATCGGTGGTCTCACTGCCGGCCACCGTGCTGCCGGAGTTGGATTCGGTGGACGTCACCTTGTTGTCGTCGGTGCAGGCCGACACCAGCAGGGCGGCGGCGGCGAGGGTGATCAGGGTGCGACGCATGGCGGGAAGGCTAGAGCCTCGATCGCGTCAGCACATGTCGGCAGCGCCGGCGCCGGGCCGGGCGGCGCTCGTCAGTCGCAGGTGATCTCGTCGCCGAGCGGCGCCGTCGGATCGACCAGGTAGGCATCGACCGTGCCGTTCACACAGCCGTTCACGCCGTACCCGGTGTGCTGGTCGGCGGTGACGATCACGAGGTGGCCGTCCTCCAGCGCAGTGGCCATGTTGCGAGTGCTCTGCAACGGTGTGGCCGGGTCGCCGGTGGTGCCCACCACCATGATCGGCCCGGCGCCCTCACCGGTGATCGCCAGCGTTGGGGCGGGCGGCACCGGCCACACCGAGCAGAACGTCAGCTCGGCCATCCACCCGCGACCCAACCGGGGGGCGGCGGCCGCGAACTCGGCCTCGTGCGAGTAGAGGTCGTCGGGGCCGGTGCTGCCCGGGTCGTCGAGGCACCCGATGGCGAAGTAGGCCTCCAACGAGTCGTCCCACTCGGCCCCGTAGTACCCGTAGTAGTCGTCGTAGAGGTCGAGAATGCCTTGGCCGTCGCCGGCCTGCAGATCGGCGAGAGCCTGTTCCAGCTGCGGCCAGTAGCCCTGGTCGTACATCGCGTCGGCCACCGCGGTGGTGAGCACACCCTGGGTGACAGCCGTGCGGGCCGGGTCGACGCTGATGGGCGCGGCATCGATCTCCTCGGCGAGCTGGTCGTAGGCGCCCTCGGCGTTGCCGCCGTTGTAGAACGCACACATCGGCGCAGCACTGCACTGCGCGAGGAAGGTGGCGAAGGTGGCCTCGAAGCCGGCCGCCTGCTGAATGTTCTGCTGCAGGTAGCCAACGGTGGGGTCGACCGCGCCGTCGAGCACGGCGGCGCGCACCGTGTCGGGGAACAGCGTCGCCCAGGTGGCGCCCAGCTCGCTGCCGTAGCTGAACCCGAAGTACGAGATCTTCTCCTCGCCCAGTGCCCGGCGGATGGAATCCATGTCGCGGGCCGAGCTCTCGGTGCCGATGAACGCCAGCAGCTCAGCGTTGTTGCGCTGGCAGCTCTCGCCGAACTCGGTGCCGGCGTCGATGAGCGCCTGCCGCTCCTGAGGCGTGTCGGGCGACGAGTCGAGACCGAAGAACCGGTCGTAGTCGTCGATGCAGTCGATGGCCGGCTCGCTGAGGCCGGTGCCGCGCGGATCCCAGCCGACGATGTCGAACTGGTCCAGCAGGTCTTGGCCGTAGATGCCCTCCGCGCTGAACGCCAGGACGGAGCCGCCGTAGCCAGGCCCGCCGGGGTTCACCAGCAACGTGCCGATGCGGGCGGCCGGGTCGACCGCGAGGTGCCGCACCACGTAGAGCGACACGGTCGCACCGGTCGGGTCGTCGTAGTCGAGCGGCACTTCCAGGTAGCCCTCTTCGAGGCCGACATCGACCTGCTCCCAGTGGAACGGATCGTCGTCGTTGGGCGTGACCTCGGTGGTGTCGCTGCCGGTGGGATCTGTGGCGGTGGGGTCGGTCGCGGGTGGCTGCACGGTGTCGGCGGTGTGCAGCGTGACGTCGTCGATGGTGCCGCGGGTGTCGCGCCCTTCGTTGACCCCTTCATTGATGCCGTCGCCGCACGCGGCCAGGGTGACTGCACAGGCGAGGACGAGAACGAGGCGACGCATGCGGCCATCGTAGGAGTGCCCGCTGCCGTCCGTATCCTCCACGACATGCGCATGGGACCACACATGTTGATGCCGGGCGATTCCGACGCGGTCAAGGGCAAGAAGCTGCAGCGCAGCTCGCTGCGCCGCGCGTGGCAGTTCGCCCGTCCGTACCGGCGCACCATCCTCGTGTTCCTCGGCGCCATCGTGCTCACCGCGCTCATCGAGCTGATCCCGGCGTTCGCGTTCCGCAGCATCCTCGACGATGCCATCCCCAACAAGGACCGCGCGCAGATCACGTTGCTGGCGGTGGTGGTCGTGGTCGCAGCGGTCGCCGGCGCAGCGCTGGCCATCGTGCAGCGTTGGTGCAGCGCGCAGATCGGCGAAGGCCTCATCTACGACCTGCGGGTGGCGTTGTTCGCAAAGGTGCAGCGCATGCCGATCGCGTTCTTCACCCGCACGCAGACGGGGGCGCTCACCAGCCGCCTCAACAACGATGTCGTGGGCGCGCAGACAGCGGTCACCAGCACCTTGGGCAGTGTGGTCAGCAACGTGGTGGTGCTGGCCACCACGCTGGCGGCCATGGCCGCGCTCGAGTGGCGGCTGACGTTGCTGGCCTTGGTGGTGCTGCCCATCTTCATCATCCCGGCCAAGCGGGTGGGAGCGCGGTTGCAGGTGATCTCGCGCGAGAACATGGCCACCAACGCGGAGATGAACTCGCAGATGGCAGAGCGCTTCAACGTGGCGGGTGCGCTGCTGGTGAAGCTGTTCGGCCGCCAGAACGACGAGGTGTCGCTGTTCGCCAGCCGTGCCGTTCGGGTGCGCGACACGGGCATTCGTGCCGCCATGCTCGGCAGGGTGTTCTTCGTCGCGCTCGGCCTGGTGGGCGCGCTGGGTGCGGCCGCCATCTACGGGGTGGGCGCGCACCTGGTGGTCAGCGGCAACATCAGCCCGGGCACCCTCGTTGCCCTGGCTGCGCTGGTGACGCGGGTCTACCAACCGCTCACCGGCCTCACCAACGCACGTGTCGACCTGATGACCGCGATGGTCAGCTTCGAGCGGGTCTTCGAGGTGCTCGACGCGCCAGAGCCCATCACCGATCGCCCCGGTGCCATCGACCTCATCGCCCCGCAGGGGCGCGTCGAGTTCCGCGACGTGTGGTTCCGATATCCCGCCGCTGCCGCGGTCACGGTCAAGTCGCTGGAGGCGCCCTCGGCATTCGTGGCCTCCGACCCCGACTACGACGTGCTGCAGGGCGTCTCGCTGGTCATCGCTCCGGGCGAGACGGTGGCGCTCGTCGGGGCGTCGGGCTCCGGCAAGACCACCATGTCGGGCCTGGTGCCGCGGCTCTACGACGTGACGGGTGGGGCATTGCTGGTAGATGGCCACGATGTGCGCGACCTCACTCAGCACTCGCTGCGCGACGCCATCGGTGTGGTCAGCCAGGACCCGCACCTGTTCCACGAGTCCATCGGCGCCAACCTGCGTTACGCCAAGCCCGACGCCACGGTGGCCGAGCTGGATGCCGCCTGCCGCGGTGCCCGCATCCACGACACCATCTCGTCGCTGCCCGATGGCTACGACACCGTCGTCGGTGAGCGCGGGTATCGCCTCAGTGGTGGTGAGAAGCAGCGACTGGCCATCGCCCGCCTGCTGCTGAAGAACCCGGCGGTGATGATCCTCGACGAAGCCACCAGCCACCTCGACAACGAGAACGAGGCGCACGTGCAGGCCGCGCTGGAGGAAGCCCTGAGAGGGCGTACTGCGCTGGTGATCGCGCATCGCCTGTCCACCATTCGCGACGCCGATCGCATCGTGGTGCTGGAAGGCGGTCGCATCGTCGAGCAGGGCACGCACGAGGAACTGCTGGCGCTCGATGGCGTCTACGCGGCCCAGGTGCGTGCCGGCGAAACCGCCGCCACCGTCTGACGCCGGCCGCTCGGCCCCGTCGTGGCTTCTGGGCGGGATCCGTCCCAATTCGGTTTCCGGGCGGAATCCGTCTCGGTGTGCGAGACGAATTCCTCCCATTTGCGGATGCAACCACCGGCTGACCTGCTGGTTCGCGCCATCCGCGAACTCTGTGACACCCCCTCGTCATGATGAGGGGCATGGAAGTCGTACTGGTTGCCCTCCTCGTGCTCGCCGCTGCCGCCATTGCCTGGCTGCTCGCCGGGCGCCGCGCCGCGGCGGTGGCACCCCCCGTCACCGCTGCGGCGCCCGCGCCGGTAGTGGTCGAGGTGCCGCAGGCCCTGGTGCAGCAAGCAGTTGCAGCCGCGGTGGCGCAGGCCAACGAGCGCGCATCTCGCGAGCGCGACCTGGCGGTGCATGCCGCGGTCGAGCAAGCGGTCATGTTCACCCGCGAGCAGTTGGGCGCGCACACGCAAGCCGCCGATGCCTCGTTGGCCGGCCGGCAGCAGCTCATCGATGCCAAGTTGGGCGAGGTGCAGTCGGGTGTGCAGGCAGATCTCGGTCGCCTGTCGCTGCTGGTGCAGCAGTTGGGCGATGCCACCAGCGAGCGCTTCGGCCAGGTCGACCGCAGCCTGCAGGTGCATGCCGAGATCACCCAGTCGCTCAATGGCACCGCCAACAGCCTGCGCGAGGCGCTGGCGTCGTCCAACGCGCGCGGCCAGTGGGGCGAGCGCATGGCCGAAGACGTGCTGCGCCTGGCCGGCATGCAAGAGAAGGTCAACTACTTCAAGCGCACCGCGGTCTCGGGCGACGGCACCGGCATCCCCGACTTCACGTTCGTGCTGCCCAAGGGCCACGTGCTGTTCATGGACGTCAAGTTCCCCATGGCGTCGTACCTCAAGTACCTCGAGGCGGGCACCGAGGCCGAGCGCTCGGCGCACCGGGCCACGTTCGTACGCGACGTGCGAGCTCGCGTGCGCGAGCTGGCCAAGCGCGAGTACGCGCAGGCCGACGACCGGCCGGCGGTCGACAACGTGCTGCTGTTCGTGCCCAACGAGAGCCTCGCGGCGTTCATCCACGAGTCCGACACCGGCTTGGTCGAGGAAGCGATGGCGCAGCACGTGGTCATCTGTTCGCCGCTCACGCTGTTCGCCTTCCTCGGCGTCATCCGTCAGGCGTTCGACAACTTCATGATCGAGCAGACCAGCCAGGAGATCCTCGGGCTGCTCGGCAAGTTCGGCCAGCAGTGGGGCAAGTACACCGAGTCGATCGACCGGGTGAAGCGCCAGTTCGATACCGTCAGTCGCTCCTTCGACGAGTTGGCGACCACTCGCCGGCGAGCGCTCGAGCGCCCGCTCAACTCCATCGACGACCTGCGCCGCAAGCAGTCGCTGCCCATCGATGGCGAGCTGTTCGGTGCGCTCGACGAGCTCGAGTTCGACAACGTGCGCGAGCTCGGCGCCTGAGCCGGCTGGGTTCGCCCGAGCGCTGGTCGGCCGCACCACGTAGCCTCTGCCGCGATGTCTGCCGTGCGCCCGCTCGACCCCACTCCGGCCAACGTGGCCGCGGTGCGTGCCACCCTGGCGGCGGCGTTCGTCGACGACCCGATGCTGCAGTGGATCTTCCCTCACGCGGTGCAGCAGGCGCAGGCGACTGCGGCCTGGCTGGGGCTGTTCGTGGAAGCGTTCGCAGATGGCGGGGTGGTCGACCTCGTCGATGCCAGTGCCAGTGCCAGTGCCGATGCTGATGCCGTGAAC
>ERZ1026792.571-NODE-571-length-28862-cov-6.595371_pt1 | contig 28862 bp, 25 predicted proteins | sample MGYA00520884_ERZ1026792 | MGnify/ENA primary metagenome ERZ1026792 (study PRJEB33270, sample SAMEA104284473) | anaerobic digester metagenome | biome: Anaerobic digester microbiome; feature: mesophilic sludge digester; material: Anaerobic digester biomass | place... | reverse complement strand
TTTCTGCCTAAATATTTTGATCTATGTCTGATCTGCTTCTTCTCCTTATCATAATAGGGTGTTTCTTCATACCAATATTCGATACCATTTTTCACTTTGATTCTTCTAGTGGGTTTCATTATGTGCCCCAATATAAGTAGGCGCATAAAGTATAAATACCTTTCGCCACGCAAGGCTAATATGAGTTATTTCTCAAAATAGAGGCTTCATAATTGATATTGATCGGTTTATGCTCCTATTTGATCCGGGAGGTTAGGTTGTAAGGAATCTAGGGCAGAGCATAGACCCGTCCATTTTTCATCGCTGAAAGCTCCTGTAGATTCTGGTAGTAGGGAGCGGTGTACAGCTCGCTTGCCGGGTGATAGCCCTGTGCCGTCGGGAGGACAATGACATCCGGGTCCATTGTCAGAATTTGCCCCGTGGCGACTACAACGAAGGCACCTGTCCCCTCGTATGCGTTCTTGGCATTTGCTGTATCCTCGATGAAGTACGACTCGATGGTATCGAGGCCCCAGGCCATGCCAGCACCTCCTCCTTCCCTTGCTCTAGGCGAGAGCCCCAGCTGCATCATACGAACCTTTTCCTCCACTGGGACATCTTTGGTACGACTGCGTATCTCATCGATTTGCGATTCCAGGTAAGAGGCGATATCATCAGCATCCTTCTCTCGAGAAAAGACCTCACCCACCAGCCGGATCTCATCTCCGATGCGATCCACAATTGGCTGCTCCTGAAATAGCGGGCCGACCAGTATTACCAGCGGAATTCCGAGCGATTGAATCGATGCAATGGTCTTCTCGATCTTCTCATCAGATCCTGCAGAAAACGCCCGTGACCCCCCGGAGGAAAACTACATCTGCTTACAGGGAGGCAAGCGTCTCGTAGTTGACAGCAGTTGCGCCTTAGACCAAAACCGGGAGTTTGGCTAACTCCGGCATGAGGTATTTAACAGGATTCATGCCGTTCTTGAATTCGTAGCTGCTGCCGTCTACCGTCTCGAAGGAATAATCGTAGTCGTTCTTGCAGCAGGGAGCGCCCAGAGCTACAATCTTGTCCTGTATCCCCAGCCGATACATGATGCCCTCGACAAAACCATCATCGATGGCGACTACTCGCTCGATATTCGATGGAACTTCGACACTCAGTCCAAGCATATCGGTTACGGTTTTGTGCTCTTCTGCCGAGATGGGCACCGCCAATGAAAAGCCCATTGTCACCAGAAGAAGCAAAAAAAATTGTGTCTTTCTGTTCTTGATCATCATTCAATCCTCCGTCGTCCAGTCCATCCACTGGGCCGATCGCAGCTTTTCAGCCGTCTCCCGGTCAACTCCGTAGACATTCTTGTAGAAGTCCAGCAGCCACTGGGCCAGGTCTATGTCCTGGAATTGGTCCGGATAGGCAGCCTTGGCTATGACCATCACGTCGATAGGATACTCCAACCGCTTGGCGCAGTTGCACGGAGACCAGGGGAGAGCGGTCACGTTCCTGTCCTTTACCGCCCTCATCTCCTGCAGGTTCTGGTAGTACGGAGCCTCGTAGAGCTCTCGCGGCGGATGATATCCAGATGCTGTGCAGAGCACGATGGCATCAGGATCCAGGGCCAAAAGCTGCTCGGCGTTAAGGGTCTTGAAGTAACCGGGGTCATGGTAGGCATTTTCAGCGTGAACCAGATTTTCAATGAAATAGGACTCTATAGTATCCAGGCCGAAGACCTGTCCTGCACCGCCCTCTTTCCGGGCAGAGGGAGACAGCCCCAGGATGAGTACTTTTGGCTTTTGCTCTTCTGAGACATCTTCAGTCCTCTGACTTACCAGATCCACCTGGACCTCCAGGTATTCTGCCAGCTCATCTGCCTCCGCCTCCTTGCCAAAAACGCTGCCGATGATTCTGATTTCGTCGGATATGGTAGAAATATCCTTGTTTTGCTCCTCATTGAAGTTGTGAGCGTATAGCACCACCAGAGGTATTCGCAGTGCTTCGAAGCTGGATATGGTCTTTTGGGCGGTCTCATCGTTGTACCTTAAGGAGCAGTCGCCGGCTCTCAGGATAACAACATCCGGTTCCAGCTCGGCGATGGCCTCGAAGTTGGGCGCCGCGTCGCCATTGGCCACAATTGGAAGCTCTCTTAAATGGGGATAGAGGAGGCTGACCGGATTTGCTCCATCCTGGTAGATGATGGGCTCGCCTTTTACGCTCTCGTAGGTGTAATTCCAGATTTTGGGAAGACAGGTGGAGCCAATGCCCACAATCTTATCCTCCTCTCCCAGGACCAACATCGTTCCTTCAATCAGGCCGTCGCTGATGGTCACTACACGATCGATATCGGCCGGGACGTCTACTGCCACGCCACGGCTGTCTGTTACCTCTCTTGTTTCTTCCGCGGCCCCCTGTAAACAGAGGACAATCATCAAGAGGGCTAAAGCCCAAAACTTATGCTTGCTCAATTTATCACCACCAAAGATTGGATTCAGCTAATTCTTCTCCCACCAGAGCATCATATTGGTCGCACGATATGGCAAAATCCACTGGCCATTGCGCTCTTCTAGAATCTGTGGAAGAACATCTTTTAGCACTGATCGTTGAGTCGAGGATAGAGCATTGAACTTTCCAGCGAAGTAATCTGCAGCCCCGTCCAGGGAGGTGAAGCGGTGGAGCATCTCAAAGCGGAAGACCCGGATATTGGGATAGATGCCCATCTGGTAAAGCACATTGAAGATTATGTCGCTTTTAGGCATGGTTTGATAGTCGCTCTTTCCAAATAGTGCAGCGCTGAGCTTTCTGTAATCTGCATCCCAGGAAGGCTCTCCCGCAAACCACATCAGACAAATGTACCTCGACGAGGCCTCAATCATCTTTGAAACGGCCTCTCGAAGATCCAGAAATCCCAGGGAGAAAGATGCCACGACCAGCTCGTATTTCATTAACAGATCAGTCGGGATTTCAACATCTTCCCACCGTTTCTGAATGCAATCGATGTTTTCGATCTTATGCCTCTTGAGATCATCGTTCAATACCTCTAGCATCTGTGCTGACGGCTCTACCGCTGTAACCCTGGAAGCAATCCTGGAGAACGGTATAGCAAGCCTTCCAGTGCCTGCTCCGATGTCTAGAACTGCAAACGGAGAAGATAGAGCCATGATGTCCCTGAATGGCGCGATCGACTGCAGATCCTCCTCCTCAAGCATCCGGCCGTAATTGCTGGCCTCATGCTTATTGCTCCAGTTGTCCACACAGTCCCTTCCTCTACCCGATTCTATGGACTTGGCCATTCTCTCTTTCCATACTTCATTCCAATCCAATGATGTAATCATACAGCCCTCTCCCAGAACATTTGGTTCGAGACCTGGCTCTACTCCGCCGTCCAGTCCATCCATTGAGCGGAGCGCAGACCTTCAGCCGTCTCACGATCTACGCCGTAAACATTCTGATAGAACTCCAGCAGCCACTCTCCGAGATCGATGTCCTTAAAGCGATCAGGGTATGCGGCCTTGGCCATCACCATCACATCGATTGGATACTCCAGCCGCTTATCGCAGTTGCAGGGCGACCAGGGGAGTGCCATAACCCTTTTGTTCTTAATCGCATCCAGCTCCTGTAGGTTCTGATAATAGGGCGCTTCATAAATCTCTCTCGGGGGATGATAGCCAAAATCCGTGGGCAGCACAATTGCATCAGGATTAATGGCCAGCACACGCTCTGCATTCACTACCTCGGTCGAGACCTGCTCATGGAATGCGTTGCGAGCGTTTACGATATTTTCCAAGAAATATGATTCAATGGTGTTCAGTCCCCAAGCATCCCCAGCAGCACCCTTACCTCTGGTTTGAGGCGATAGCCCAAACAAGAGCATGCTCGGCTTTTCGCTGTTCGGGATATCTCTTGTTCTCTCCCTTACTGTATCGACCTCGCTTTCAAGATATCTTGCAAGTTTATCTGCTTGGTCTTCCTTGCCGAATACCTGACCGACGATCCTAAGTTCTTCAGACAGCTTATCCAGGCTGGGCTTCTCGCAGGTGTTGGGACCATAGGTGACCACCAGGGGAATTCCAAGAGACTCTATGGAATCGATGGCCTTTTTCATGCCGTCTTTATCCTTCCAGAATGTGCAATCACCGGCCCTTACGATGATGACATCGGGTTTCAGGCCTGCAAGAACCTCGTAATTGGGGGCCACACCGCTTTTAGCAACCAGGGGCAGATCTTTGATCTTTGGATTTAGATAATTGACAACATTCATCCCATCATGGTAGCTGAAGTTTCCGCCATTCACAGTAGGATAATCGATCTGCCAGACTTTAGGCAGACATTCGGACCCGAGGCCAACCAGCTTATCTTGCACACCCAAGACAGTCATCACTTCCTCCACCAATCCATCGCTGATGGTCACCACTCGATCGATCTCTGCAGGTACCTGAACTGATGCTCCCCTGCCATCTACAACAGTTCTCGTTTCCTCAGACGCTAATGCCGCTCCCAATATGAAACAAAAACATATTGAGGCGAGCTTACAAAGTTTCATATATTTTATCATAGTGTCACCTGCGCTGTCTGCCGCTAGACTTCACATTCCTGAGCACCACATCCGTTGGAAGGACCGTCCTTGTTTTGCCGATACGTCCTTTGCATTTCTGAAAAGTCGTATTCCTGGTCAGAGTCCCGCCACTCTGATGCCACAAAAAAATTTTTGCATTTCCACATTAAATTCACCATCAAAATCCCGTATCGTCAAGCCATTCCAGACACAAGCCCCTCTTTATCTCCTGAGCTGTCTCCTCATCTATGCCGTAAAGCTTCACGTGGTAGTCAATCAGCCACTCTCCGACATTTACATCCTGGAACCTATCGGGATAGGTGAATTTGGCCTCGATCATCAGGCTGACGGGGAAATCCAGCCTCTCGGTCCTGCAGCCGATGAGTGGAAGTCCTGTGACCTTCCTTTCCTTGATGGCCCTGAGATCCTGCAGATCTTTGAAGCTCTCGTTGTTGTAAAGCTCATCAGGAGTGTGAACGCCCTGAGCTGTTGGCAGATATATGACATCAGGGTCAAGAGTCAATAGCTGCTCAGCAGACATAAGCTGTCGGCCCTCTCCTTTGAATTCATTCTTCGCATTGACGATGTTTTCAATCAGAATAGGCTCAAGGATATTTTCCCCATCGACATAAGCGACACCACCCTTTCCCGCACTGTAACTGGATAGCTCCAGATAAAGGAAGCTCTTCTTCTCGTCTTCAGGAATATCTGCAGTCCGGCTCTTGATGAAATCCACCTGTTCTTTGAGAAGATTTATTATCTCTTCTGCTTTATCCTCTTTCTCAAATATTTTTCCGAGAAGCTCTACCTCAGTATAGACAGCTTCAGTCTCATCTCCATCGTATTTTGCGACTTGATTGAGGACGACAACCGGGACTCCCAGCGTTCTCATTGTCTCTATGCTCTTGAGATATGTCTCTCCGCTGTCCCTCCCCCACTGCCTGGTGCTTACAATGATGATATCCGGGTTAGTGCTGGCAATAGTTTCATAATTCTCCTTACCGATGGAGCCGCTGAACGGTATGGCTTCATCATCCAACATCTTTGGATACAGAATCCCTTCTATACACCACGGTGTGTTATGGCTGTAGCTCTTACCGTTATAAGTAAAGCTTCTGGTGGTAGTTCCGCTTTTAGTGCAGCCCCCCTTCCCTACGATCTTCTCTGCATCTCCGAAGGCATACATTGTTGTGGCAATAAGGCCGGTACTTATCTGAAATACCCTCTCGGGCGGCTTATAAATCGTGACCTCTGTGCCAGTGGCATCGATTATGATCCTGGGATAATTCTCCTTGATATGGCGGATCTTGTCCAGCTCCTCTGTCGAAATTTCTCCTTTCTTGTAGGACTCTTCGGCTGCCTTCAACTCATCGTCTGAGACCTTATTGTCCCCGTCAGTGTCTCCTGGAACACTTGCGTGACTGGATACAGCGCCTTCAGATGCGCTTGCTACTGCAAGCAACAAGACCAGGCATGCTGCTCCTAGCATAAAACACAACTGTTTCGACATATTAACACCTCAAACCTGCTGTCTGCTCATGCATTCTCTTGATTGGTCCCATCTCCCAAAGCCCTCCATCTCCTGTCGGAGCGCCACATCCCTTGGCAGCACCATCCTTATGCCGCCAATGCTCCTTACAGAGCATACATCCTGGTAGATCTCGTCCATTGTATCCTCAGTGATGACGCTCTGTGATGTTCCCTCCTTCAGGATGCGGTTGTCCTTCATCACCACCACCTTGTCGCAGAACCAGCTAACATGGTTGGGGTCGTGGCTACAGGCCAGAATGGTCACTCCCCTCTCCGCAACCATTCGCATTATCCTCCAGATTCGGATCTGGTTACTGAAGTCCAGCGCAGATGTCGGCTCATCCAGGAACATGAGCGGCGTCTCCTGAGCGATGGCCCTGGCCATCAGTATCATCTGGCGCTGGCCTCCTGATAGCTGATTATAAGGATAGTCAGCCAGCTCTGTAAGACCCAGGAGATCCAGGGCCTCGGCCGCCTTCATCTTATCCTCCCGGCTGATGCCGAAGAATCCATTAAGCCGAGGCGTTCTGCCCATCAAGACCACCTCCCTGGCCAGATAGGGGAATGGAGGCTTGTGCTCCTGGGGCACATAGGCCACGATCTTGGCCATATCCTCGACCCTGAGGTCCTTGACGTCTTTACCGTCCATGCGGATAGATCCGAGATGGGATTTCAAGAAGTTCAGGCAGCACTTGAAGAGCGTCGTCTTTCCGCAGCCATTGGGGCCAAATAGGCCGCATAGCTCGCCCTCGTTCACATCGAAGGACACGCCCTTGAGTATCGTGGTGTTTCCATAGTTGAAGTGAAGATCTTTGACCTCGAGCATTGGCGTCATCCCAGCATCGCCTTCCCTCTGGTCCTGAGAAGATAGAACAGGTACGGCGCACCGAGGATGGAGGTGATGATTCCTACAGGAATCTCAGCGCTGGTGAGCGTTCGTGCCATGGTATCGCAGACCAAAAGATAAGATCCTCCAAGCATTGCTGATGCAGGAATCACATATCGATGATCGGGTCCAAGCATCATGCGAGTGGCGTGAGGCATCATCAGGCCCACCCAGGCGATAATTCCCACGGTAGATACTGCAAGAGAGGTAACAAGAGTGGCCAGGGTTATCAGGACAAACTTGTATTTCTCCGGGTTGACTCCAAGGGCTCTGGCCTCGTCATCGCCCATGGAAAGGATGTTGAGCTTCCAGCCCAGGGCCCACATAATAAGGAAGCTGGGGATTATTATGGGCACGAGCAGATGGACATCATTCCATGTGGCGTAATAGAAGCCGCCCATCAGCCAGAATACAATTTCCCGCAAAGCCGCATCTGTGGCTATGTACTTGAGAATGGAGACCATTGCAGAAAAGATGGAGCCAATGATCACACCTGCCAGGATCAATGTCACTATGGGCGTCTCCTTTCTGACCCTGGCCAGGAAGTAGGCCATGGCCACAGCCATAGACCCAAAGATAAATGCAGAGAGCTGAATGGACAGGAAGAAGCTGGAAAAGACTATGCCCATAGCAGCGCCAAAGGCAGCCCCAGAGGAGATGCCGAGGATATAAGGCTCGACCAGTGGATTTCTGAAGCAACCCTGAAATACTGCGCCTGCCGTGGCCAGGGCTGTGCCTACAGCCACGGCCAGGAGGACTCGGGGGATTCTCAGTTCCCAAACAATGGTGTTATGGAGCTTGGTGACACTGGATAGGTCTCCGAAAGGCGACAGATGAGCCAGTACGATTCCATAAACATCAACAATGGAGATGCTATAGGCTCCAAAGGTTATAGCCACCCCCACCGTGATAAGAAGCAATACGAAGAGAGCTGAGAGGATCAGGACCTTTCTCCCTTCTGAGTAACCATATGCGATGTCAAAGCCCAACCGCTCCCACAAGCTTGTTTTTCTGATCATATCTGACAATACTGAACACCGCCGCCTTTATCGAATCCGATCATCTTCATTACCGCCACGCACTTCCTGCGAAAGATTAACAATTGATATTAACCTTGCATATAATCGTAGCAAAAGATACATATTTCGTATATAAGGTTGCTGCTATAATCCCGAGCGTTGTGAGATAGCATATAAAATTTTGCAGGATTCGAGATCGTTTGATTGAGATCCTTATTATTATTCAACGAGTGCTACGGCGCAATCAAATTTGAGAGGAAAAATATGATATCTGCAATTAATGTCCATCAGCTCACCAAGGTTCACGACGGACGGATAAGATCCTTGGATAAAATTGGGCTGATAGCGGCCTTTTTCCGCTATTTCGCCCCCAAAATAGTTGCATTCACTTCACGAAGGACTGTTTGTTCTGCGCTATTGGAGTTCCCATGGCGATCCCCCGCTTGGTGTAATACATGTCGATCAGACCATCGTGCGCCCAGCAGGAATCGGCATAATACAGGGGCAGCATCGGCAGATCCTGAGCATGCAACACTTGGACCTCATCGACGAGTTCCTTGCGGCGATCGGGGTCCATCTCAGAAACCTCCCGGCTTAAGAGATCATTTAACTCCTGGTTCTCAAAGTAGCGGGCGCTGTTGAACGAAAATCCTTCGCCTATAAGCCTGCTCAGGATTTCAGGATCTGCTCCCATTCCTCCGTGACTGTTTAAGGCCAGATCGAAGTCCCACTCAGAAACCAGGCTGTCCCGTGCCTTGGAGTCGAGGCTTCTAAGAGTCACCTTGAACCCAGTCTGCTCTAGCTGCTGCTTTATCATCTCTCCTGCTCGCTCGTCAGTGGCCGTGACCAGCATCTCCATTTCCAGGGGCTCACCGTCTTTGGTGAAGTACTGGCCGTCCTTGGTGTAGCCCAGCTCTTCCAGAAGCTCCCCGGCCCTGGCCGGATCATAATCGTATGTCTCCACATTGGGATTGCATAAATCGTTATCATGGGCTAGGAGGCCGGGGCTGGCGATGATTCCGTAGCCGCGCAAGACCGTATCCACAAGAGCCTGTCTGTCGATGGCGTAGTACAGAGCCTGTCTGAACCTTGCGTCGGAGAATGGCTCCTTCCTGTGGTTGACCATGAGCTTGGTGATGCCGTCGTGTGAACCTCTCAGGACATCAAAGCCCGCCACCCCCAGATCCTCAGCCTTCTCGGGAGGGACTGTCGCTGCATCGACATCGCCTTTCTCCAGTGCCGCAGCCGCCATCTCATTGCTAACCTTTACGAACCTGAGTTGCTTGACCTTTGGAGCGCCCAGGTAGTAATCGTCATAGGCCTCGTAGAGGTATGTCCCCTGCGCCCTGTCGTAATCGACCAGCTTGAAGGGACCCATGCCGGTTAAGGCTTCATCCTCCAGGAACTCGGCAGGATTGGCCACATTGCTGTAGATGTGCTCAGGAAGTATGGGGAGCGCTCCCGCAACCATCTCGATGAACGGGGCATAAGAGCCATTAAGATAGAGCTTGACGGTATAGTCGTCCAGAGCCTCGGCAGACTTCACAAGTTTTGGGCTTACCAGAGGGTAAGGATGTTCTTTGGTATAATCGATTGTGAAAACCACATCATTAGCGGTGAAGGGCTCTCCGTCCTGCCAGGTCGCGTTCTTTCTCAGGTCAAAGACGTAAGCGTCGTCCTCCAGCTGCCAGCTCTCCGCGAGAGCAGGAACGTAGCCGTTCTGGTCCTTCCATACGAGTGTGTCGAAGATCAGGCTCATTCTGATATATCCAGGCCCTCTCGGGTAATGGCCGTAAGGAGAGGGAAATCCCCAGTCGCCGGTTGGGTCGGCAATTGTAAACATGTCTATGGTCTCATCGGAAGCCGCTGCCATGTTGCAGAAAATGAGAAGCAACAGGCCCACGACCGCAAATCCGAGGGCAAGGGGAACTTTTGAGGACAAAGCTCCACGAGTCCCTTTAATCGGCAGATTTTTCCTAATCAAAATTCCTCCTACAAATTTTGCTAACTAAAAAAATGCTATTAGCTCTGCGTTTTATTCGGTGATTTGCCTTTATTTACCTCTTCTTGAAGGCGTTGCATCCATTCAGGGATGTGGACATCTTCCTGCGGGAAAAAGTCCTTGACGTAAGGCTTTATATCGATAACAGGGCTTCCATCAACAGCGTCGAGGCCGAGGACCTCCAGGACGTTTCCCTTTCGTCCCTTCAGATGGACGACGGTCATAAGCACCGGATTGGGCCTTGCAGGGCTACAGGTGCAGAAAATGCCTTTTTCGGGAATATCTTCTCTGCCCATGGGGTGCACCCTCGTAAGCGACCGGCCCTCTTCGGGGACTTTATGCGCCCAATATAAAATTACAAGATGAGAATACTCCTCAATTCCGTCCAGGATGCCATCCAGACCTTCGTAGATGATGATATTCGAGATTTCTCCAGGCATCTCATGAATTTTAACTACGGCATCTTTGAGGTCGCCCTGCATTTTTAGTCCCTCTTCACCGGCAACAAGGAATGGTTTCTCTATCTTGCTTCTTATAATACCCACCGGATGCAGTACAATGCTGGCATCTTTTTGTTTCAACAAATCGGTCAACTCCTCGGGGATTTTTCTGAACTGAATCAAGTAGTTATAGCCTAGGTCGCACAAGCTCAACTTTCTAAAACCGTGTTTTGTTATCGTTCTTTCCAGCTCTTCAGCTGATATGCGCATATCAATCGGCGGTCCGCATGGCTGGTCCTCTTTCTTGCATTCGATAATTGCCAGCCGCCCCTCAGGTTTTAAAACACGCCCTATTTCGCTAAACAGGGTGCTCTCTACATCGGCCAGATTGAGGGAGTGAAGCACGGTAGATATGAAACAAATGTCTACACAACTATCCTTGACCGGCAGAGGACCGGAAATATCACAGACCTCAGCCTTAATATTCTTTAATCCTTCTGAAACGACCTTATCCCTTAAATCAACTATCGCATCCTGGTTTTTATCCAGAGCGTACGCTCTACCGGTATCGCCTATAAGCCTCGAGGCTCGAATGGAATAATCTCCCGGCCCGCTGCCCAAATCTAGAAAGCAGTCTCCTCTCTGCAGATCAAGCCCGCCGAAAACCAGATCCGGGTCCTGCATCCAGAAGCTGCTTTTTCCCTTTTTATGTCTGTTCGGCCTATCGCATTGACGCCCGCAAGTCGTATCTGTTGCATCCATTTCTCTCTCACCAGGATATTTGGGTCAGCTCTTGGTTGAAGCAGATGGTCTTTCAGATTCTTTGGCAACAATGCCTCTTCCCTCGACCTGACGATAAGCTTCTCCTGCACACATGAAACAGAGACCGCCCACGGTTTTAGTGGCCATGATCATCTCGCCGCAGTTGGAGCAGACGATGCTCTCCGTAATTGGAGCGTATTCAGGCAGCAGAGGCCGAAAGGTCTCGACTGCAAATAGCTCATCGAATGGTAGCTGGATGACGCCGAAGGCCGCCTGCCTCCCCGCTTTTCGAAATGCTGCTTTTTCCCTTGCGCCGCCCTCCCGATTCTTGATGACCTTTTCCATCAGAGGGTAGAACTCCGGGGAGGCCTTGGCCACGCTAGAGCTGAAATCGGGCTGAACCCTTATGCGGACTCCGGTCTCCTTTCCTCGAATGGCGAAGGTAACTGCCAGCCTTCCCAGATCGCGGTAGACCAGGGCGTTGTTCCCCAAGGTGCAGCCGGATACGGCCTGCACTCCGTCGGCGAAGCATGCGTTTGTTTCTACAACGGCCATGAGGTCCTCTAATCCGTCGGAAGAGATCGAATCCAGGCCCAGAAGATTCAGGCCATGCACCGAAGCCATGACGCCAAGAGCGCTTCCCGGACAGAAGTGCCCGTGGATCTCAGCAGTCTTCACGAGGCAGCGGGCCATATCTTTCTCACGTATGGCCTGAAGAAATTCTCCTCTAGGGTTTTGCTTAAAGTCTTCAATTCGTCTATCTTCTGCAAATATCTGTTCTGTATTCATTTCGCTCAATCCAACCATCTCCGAATCCAACTGTCTCTGATTATATCTTCTTCAGCTCATCTATGGCTCTTAGAATTACAGACCGGACCCTCTCTCGATCCGTGTCGGTTTCCAGATGATCCGCAACCTGATGAATCAGCGGAGCGAGCAGCTCTATCTGTTCTTTTACGGGAACTCTCATTCCCCTGTGAAGGTCATGCATGTCTTTCATGAGATCCTGCACATCGGCATCTTCGAACGTTTCGCTGGCCAGAGCTATAGATTGATGGAGCTTTTTGATGAAATCATGTTTAACCTCATTTATCTGAGCAACATGCTCTTTGCCGATCTCAGTCAAGCTGTAGTAGGTCTTGCCGTCTTCGGCTCTTCCTGAGATCCAGCCTTCTCGCTCCATCTTTTTCAATAGCGGATAGATCGATCCCGTGCTGGGTTTCTTTCCGCTAATCGCTTCCACTTTCTTTATTATATCGTAGCCGGATGCTTCACCATCTTTCATGATGTGAAGCATAATCATCTTCAAGATACCAGTTGCCATTATATCAGTATCGCTATATCGATGCATATATCGCTGTTGGTTATACTTCCATTCGATCTATTCACTCAATCAGCTTCCATGTCTATGTATCGATTTAGACATATCAATCCAGATATATATACTTTTTGAGCCTGTGTGCATATAAAGTATGAATAGAATTCTATAATTTCATAAAAAATTAGAAGAGATGAAAATGATTGCCATCTCCACCAATCGGTTCTTGATATACCTCAGACACTTGCTGCCAGGATGTCTATAGCAAGATCGATCAAGTCGCAGGATATCGATACTATTTTGCAGTAATTTTTGTCATACTACCCGAATTTTTGAAAAAATGAACTGACTGCAGCTTATCGGGCCGCAGCAACAGTATCCAATTTTAAACAAAGGCCATCTTGTTCAATGCCGTTGGCGTTCCCATGGCCACTCCTCCGTAAGTATAGTAGAAGCTCACCCTGTCATCAGAGGCCCAAAAGGAGTCGATATAGAACAAAGGCAGAGATGGCAGGTCGCATGCGATGATCTCCTGAGCCTGACTGACCAGCTCTTTGCGCCTGGCAGGGTCCATCTCTGAAACCTGCTCATTTAGCAGATCAACAAGCTGCACATCTTCAGCGTAGCGTGAGCTGTAGAGCCCTGTTCCAATGATGATACGATTTAGGACTGAAGGATCAGCACCCATGCCGCCGTGATAGTTTATTGCCAGGTCGAACTTCCAGTCGTCAACCATGCTATCCTTGGTCTTCAAATCCATGCTGCGCAGGTTGACCGTGATGCCGCCAGACTCAAGCTGATGCTCGATCAGCTCTCCGAGGCGCTCTTCAGTGGGAGCTACTAGTACAGCCGGGCTGAGATGAACCTAACGATAAGGTTTTATATATAATCATTGACAGATACTCTACAACAGGGGAGTATCAATGCCGGGTCCGAAACCACCAGCAATCAACTTGAACGACGTCGAGCGCCAAGGGTTGGAATTGCTTGTTCGTCGGTATACTACAGGGCAGCAAAAAGTTATCCGAGCACGGATTGTTTTGCTGGCTGCGATGGGTAAGAACAATCGTGAAATCGCTAATGAATTAGAGGTTTCCTTGGACACTGCTCGATTATGGCGACGACGATGGCTGGACTTGCAGCCGATTTCTTTGGATGATCTGAGTATTGAAGAACGCTTGGATGACCTGCCAAGACCAGGAGTACCACCTCGTTTAACTGCAAACCAGATTTGTCAGATCCAACAGCTGGCTTGTGAGAAACCTGAAGAATCGGGACGTCCAATTAGCCAATGGACAAGCCGTGAGATTGCAGCAGAAGTAATAAAGCGGGGCATTGTAGATACGATTTCAGCTCGTCATTCTGCCAGGATTCTAAAAAAAATGACCTCCAACCGCACTTGATTCGTTACTGGCTAACACCTGCTCCGGACGATCAATTCGACGAAAAGGTAGACGATATCAATTCACTGTATCAACAAGCCATTAATTTGGCTCAAAAAGGTGAAGTCGTAATGAGCATCGATGAAATGACTGGGGTACAAGCTCTCGAACGCAAACACCCTGGATTGCCAATGGCACCAGGAAAAGTGGAACGCAGGGAGTTTGAATACATCAGGCATGGAACTCAATCATTCATCGTGAGCTTTGCGGTAGCCAACGGAAAGGTTGACACCATTTCTTGCGGCGATACGCGCAATGAAGATGACTTCGTATCCCATATCAAGGAAGTGGTAGAAAGATCCTTATCCACATCCCGCTGGCACTTTGTCGCCGACAATCTCAATATCCATAAATCAGAGTCTCTTGTGAGGTATGTGGCAGATGTATCCGACTTGGACATCGACTTAGGAATCAAAGGCAGAGATGGTATTCTGAAGTCAATCGAAACTCGCGAATCATTCTTGGCCGATCCATCTCACTCAATTGTCTTTCACTACACGCCGATACACGCTTCTTGGATGAACCAGGTCGAAATATGGTTTAGCATTTTGGTCAGGAAGCTGCTCAGGCGGGCCAGCTTTGCTTCTATCAATGATCTGAACGCCAAGGTTCTGGCGTTTGTCGAGTACTTCAACAAGACAATGGCAAAGCCATTCAAATGGACATATCGAGGGAAGGCACTTACTATCTAAAATTGGGCTTATTTAAGCCCGGCTGTACTAGCAGCTCTATCTCCAGGCGTTCTCCATCCTTAGAGAAGTACTGACCATCTTTGGAATATCCCATTTCCTTCAGCAGTTCCTCTGCCTTTGCCGGGTCAAAGGAATACTGCTCCTGGTCGGGATTATACCATGGATGGTCTGAAGGCAGGATCCCGGGACAGCCTGCACAGCCAAAGCCCCGAAGGAAGATATCCACCAGAGCCTGGCGATCGATGGCGTAGTAGATGGCCTTCCTGAACCTGACATCAGAGAATGGTTCCTTTTTATGGTTTATGGCCATGATCATGGTCGTGTCATGTGACTCTTTGATATCAAATCCTTCTTTTTCCAGTGGTTCCGTTGTTTCAGCTGGCACGCTGGCAGCGTCGATGTCACCCTTCTTTAAGGATGCAGACGCCATCTCATTGCTGACCTTTACGAACTTGAGCTGCTTGACCCTTGGAGATCCCTGATAGTAATCCTCATTGGCCTTGTAGAAGTAGGTCCCTTGTGTCTGGTCATAGTCAACCAACCGGAAGGGACCAGTGCCTGTAAGTGCTTTTTCATCCTTGTAGTCATCGGGATCGCTCATATTCCTGTAGATGTGCAGAGGCAGGATTGGCTGAGCACCTGCCACCTGGTCCAGGAAGGGCGCATAGCTCTTTGTGAGGACGATCTTAACGGTGTTCTCGTCTATGGCTTCCGCCTTGTCAATGATGCTTGAGTCCACCAGCGGATAGGGATGATCTTTAGTATACTGGAAGGTAAAGGCCACATCATCTGCAGTGAAGGGCTCGCCATCGTTCCAAGTAACGCCTTTTCTCAGGTGGAAGAGATAGGCGTTCTCATCCGGCAGATATTTCCATGTCTCTGCCAGAGCGGGCACAAAGCCGTTCTGATCCTTCCATATCAATGTGTCGAAGATGAAGCTCATCATGATATACCCTCCGCCATGCGGGTAATGGCCGTAGGGCGAGGGGAATCCCTGATCGCCGCTTAGTGCGGCAACCGTAAGCGTATCCACTTTTTCATCGGCGGCCAGGACGTTGCTGCTGAGAATGAAGACCAGCAGGCCCATGACAGCAAAGCCGAGGGTAAGCGGGACTCTCATGAACGGTACCGCCCTATGCACACCACAGGGTCTAATTTTTTTCGTATTATCTCCTCCTGTCAATTTTATGCCTCCATTTGAATAATCTTTTGATCAATCACTCTTTTGACTGTTTTTTCTCTATACATTATAATTCGATTAAGCGTATAAATTGCAACAATGCTTGAGACCAAATACGATACAGGGAGTGCGAGAAATACGCCCCAAAGGCCAATCAGGAGAGAGCCAACATAAGCCATTGGGATGTACAAAATAAATGCTTGAGTAAGTGTCAAAATTGCTGCGTGTATTGGCTTTTTTAATACGCTCATTGCAGATGTTGAAATTGCCACAATCCCATACAGGCCATATCCTATTGGAACAATTGACAGATAAAGGCCTGTAACTGAAATAACCTCAGGATCATCGCTGAATATCGATCCAACTGTGCCACCCAAAAATGCAAACACTATGAACATAATCAAGCCCCATATCAGGGAAAATCGGTAACTGAATTTCGTCCCAGATTTGATGCGATCGAACTTACCTGCGCCCCAATTCTGACCGATAAAAGGACCTACCACGCTTGCGAGAGCCATAATAACTATAAGGGCAAACGAATCCATTCGAGTCGCAATGCCAAAACCAGCAACAGCGTCCGAGCCATAAGTAGCCACTATTCTGGTAATAAATCCGGCAGCAAGGGGGGTGATTATCATTGCTCCTGCATTGGGCAAACCTATGTAGAGAATTTGAATCCAGGAAACAAGGATGGAATTTAACGAGGGAATATCAAACGAAAGCATCCTCTCGTTATAATACAGAAAATACAATGACATAATCAGGGTTAGGGCCCGTGCGATTACTGTGGCCATTGCAGCGCCCGCAATTTCAAGACGTGGAACCGGGCCGATTCCAAAAATCAAAATTGGGTCTAAAATAATATTTGCGCCAGCTGCAAACATCATGATGAATGCGGGTGTTTTTGTATCTCCGGCTGCTCTAATTGCGTTGGTTCCAACCATTGGGACTACAATGAAAACCAAACCGAGATACCATATTACCATATACTCTCTGATATACGTTATGATTTCTAAGGAAGCTCCTAAGAAATGGAATAAAGGGTTGATGGTAAGAAGACCAATTGGCACAATGAAGCCCACGAGTAACAGCGATAGAACTATGCTATCCGTCGTCAGTCTTTTTACTTTATTGCGATTTCCCTCACCGATTGAATGTGAAATCACAGCAGAGGCTCCAATGGCAACTGCGTGGGCCAAATTGTTTACGAAAAGGACAACAGGGAAGGTGAAGCTCATCGCCGCTAGCTGGCCGGTTCCCAGCTGGCCGACAAAAAAGGTATCTGTCAAATTAAAAATAATCATGCTAATAGTTCCAAAAATCATGGGGATTGTCAGCATGATCAATGTTTTTGGTATGGGCCCTTCAATCAACCGAGAATTCCTGTCCGTCATCATTTTTTAATAAATTGGATCATATAATTGAACCCAAGATCCGCTAGGCTTGTCTTTTCAAAGCCGTAACTATTGATACATCCTTCGAGCTCTTCTGGTGACTGACGCATATGCACCGGCGGACCGAAAGGCTGGATTTCTCTCTTGCAGTTGATGATTACAATTCGCCCACCGGGCTTTAAGACGCGGCGAATCTCGTTGAACAAAACGCCTTCTACATCGGCCAGTTTGAATATGTGAAGCACTGTCGCCAGGAAACAAACATCGATGCTGCCATCTTCGATGGGCAACGGGGCGGTGATATCTGCGGCGATTGCCCTTAAATTATTCAACCTAAGAGAACCGGCTTTTTCAGTCAGATCATCTATGCCGTCTTGCCACCTATCCAGCGCAAATACCTTGCCTGAATTCCCGACGATCTCTGAAGCTCGAATGGCATAATCTCCAGATCCACATCCCATGTCGAGGAAGCAGTCGCCCTCTCTGAGATTAAGCTCACTGAAGACCTGCTCGGGATCGTGTATCCAGAAGCTACTTCGGCATCGTCTGTGTCCGTTTTGTCCATAGCGATTTTCACCATCATAATGATTCAGATCAGTCATAGTTGCCCTCTACACCTGAAGCCAAAACTCAGTTTTCTTTTGAAATACTTCTAATCAAGTTTTTTTAGCTCATCCCTGGCCTGCAAGAGGATGGATTCTATTTTTCCTCGCCCAACACCTCTACGCGAAAGCTCAGCGACTTCACGAATTAATGACTCAAGGAGTTTCAACTGTTCTATGTCCTGAGAATGAACACCTCTATGAGTGTCATGCATCTCATTCATGAGGGCCTGGATATCGCTATCTTCAAAGGTTTCGTTGGCCAAAGCTATTGATTGATGAATCTTCTTGATAAACTCGTGTTTTGCCTCTTTTATCTGAGCTATGTGCTCTTTGCCGGTCTCAGTCAGGCTGTAGTAGGTCTTGCCATCTTCGAACCTGCCTAAGACCCAGCCTTCCCTCTCCATCTTTTTTAGTAATGGGTAGATCGATCCTGTGCTGGGTTTCTCTCCCGTGATTGCTTCCACTTTCTTTATTAAATCATAGCCGGATACTTCACCCCCTTTTATGATATGAAGCATCAACATCTTCAAGAGACCAGTTGCCATTATATCGATAACGACATGTCAGTATAGATATATATGCCTTTTGGTTAACACTTATCCGAGTTTTGGTATTGATTAGTATGAATATATTACAACTACTTCATATAAAAGCTATCAACATCTCGCTCATAATTTTAAAAAAAATAGATTAGAATCACGCCCTCTTATTTTCGAGCAATGTCGATATCCATTGGTCCCCATCCGGTTCGAAGAGTGCGAGACCGCACCGATCTGAATCCAGCATTCAGCATGGCATCGGCAATGAAGCCCTGCTCGAAGGCCATCATCGGGCCGTTCATGGCCCAGCCCACAGTACAGAGCACATAGAAGTCCGGCTTCGTTCCCTCATCAGTAAGGCCTTCAGAAAGGTTCACGAAAAGGCCGCCGGGATTGAGGGCCTCGTAGATCTTCTTCATCACAGAGTCCATATTCTCCCGGGCGAAGTTGAGGGTGGCACTTGCCCAGATGAGATCGTAACCCTCGCCAATGGGATCAAGATTGTAATCTCCTGCAAGAACCTCCATCCGGTCCTCCATTCCATACTCTTTGATGAACCTCTCCGCAACTTCGACTACAGGCTTTCGGTCAAAGATCACTCCCCTCATGGTGGGATGCTTTGCGACCATTGAAATTCCAAAGATGCCTGGACCGCCGCCCAGATCCAGCATCTTTCGAAATGATGCAAACTCAGGCTGCAGAGAGATCAGCTCTGACATCTGCTGGGCAATGCCCGCGCGCTCATTATTGGCCATCCAGGATGCAAACTGGCTCCATTTTTGAGGATCGGCATCGTCCTCCGGAGGCTTTGCCGGCGGTCCCTCTCGGATCATCTTTGTCAGGTTTGCCAGCATCGCATCGGTCATGGAGGCCTGATGGGCAAACCCCTCTCCTAAGTAGGTTGGGCTTCCCTCAACCAGAAAAGCCTGTGCAATTGGTGCGTTCCGATAGAGGCCGTTATGCTTTTCTATCAGGCCGCAGGCAGCCAGGCCATTTAAAAATAGCATGGTGTTCCGGGATTGACCTCGGATCTCCTTCGCCACCTCCTCTGCCGATTTGGGCTCGGATAGCTGGTTAAAGACATTTAGCTCGATTCCACTCATCATCAGCTTAGCTTTAATAGGAGCATAAAGCATCCTGTAAAGCTCCTCGCAGCTGACATTTACCTCTGGCAGATTCATTGAAATTTCTCCTATTTCTGAAGTTGTATTGGGCGATCACTTGACAAGATCAATTCAGGTTATTTCCAGGTAGCGCAGAAGCAGCGCGTCCATAAGCTCGTTTGCCTTCTCATCGTCCACGCCGTAAAGCTCTTTGAAGTAATTGCCAATCCACTCTTCAAGATCTATGTCCTCGAAGCGATCCGGATAGATAGCTTTCGCCGCTATCATCAAGTTAATTGGAAACTCCAGTCTCTCGTCCATTATCGGTGTGGCCGTAAGGGAATAAACCCGCCTATCTTTAAGGGCCCTAAGTTCCTGGACTTTCCCAAATTGCTCTTCATTGTACATCACACTGGGAGGATGGTAGCCGGAGTATGTCGGCAATATTATTACATCGGGATCTATGGATAAAAGGCGCTCGGCGGAGATTAGCTCGGTATTGTCGCCGTCATAAGCGTTCTTGGCATTGATTATGTCCTCCAGGAAAGCAGACTCTATGGTATCTGTGCCGAAAGCATAGCCTGCGCCTCCCCTATCCTTTGCATAGGATGGTGCGCCGAAGTACAGCACTCGTGGCTTGTCTTCATCTGCAATGTCTTTGGTCCGCTCCCTGATCAGTTCTACCTGCTCGTTCATGAGGGCGACAATTTCCTCTGCCTTCTCCTGTTTTCCAAATACCTCTCCCAAGAGCCTGATCTCTTCATATATGGTGCCGACGCTGATATCATCGTAGCAGTCCGCATACTTCAGCACAACTACGGGAATCTCCAGGCGCTTTGCGGCGTCCAGGAACTTAGCTGTGTTTTCCTCATCTGCGCCCTGATCCCTCATTATCACCAGGTCTGGATTAAGTGAGGCCACAACCTCTACGTTGGGTGCAACTCCTAGGGGCCCGCCAAAAGCTCCCACATTGGTGAGATTCCGATAATCCGGATTGAGCAGGAAGGAGATAAAGGGGCATATGCGATGGGTCTCGTTGTCGTATGTGTAGTTGCCATACCCACTATCTTTGTTGTATACGCTCCCGCCTACCAGCTTGTCCTGCACGCCGAATGAGTACATGGCAGTGTCTATGATTCCTCGGCTGATCGCGATGACCCTATGCGGATCCTCCGGGATCGAAACCTGGACTCCGCGCATGTCGGTTACTGTATGCTAACTTATGGGCTTAAATGGATGTGTCAGCCGGAGAAGAGACTTTAAGTATGCATTCAGCCAATATGTTAATCTAATGAGTGCAGTAGTTCAGCCAGCCTCAAAGAAGGAAAAATCTTCCTTAGAAGATCTTCAGGCAAATGAGTTCGCGTCAGGAGTTATTAGAGGCATAAAAGAGTTTAAGGCTGGGAAGGGAAAAGGCTATAGTGACAAAGATGAATTCTTGAACTCGCTCAGAGAACTGTAACCAAATTTTATGAGATGTATTTATTATAGAGTCCCTGAGTTTGACAGGCAATTTATTAAGTTAACAAGGAAAAACAAGGCGCTTAAAGACAGGTTCATTAATAAAATAGATCAGATTCTGATCAATCCTGATATGGGAGAGCCCAAAAGCCATAGGCTTAAAGGGGTCCGTGCTGTGCATGTCGATCCTTTTGTTATAGCATATACGATTATAGATGATTGCATTGTGTTTTTGTATTTAGGGCATCACAATGAAGCCTATGGGAAGACGGAGGAGATCCTTCAAAAGGACAGAACAATTGAGCTGTTGAAGGAAATAAACCTCCTATACGATTATCTGTAACAGATAGGAGAGGATGTCTTTTTCATTTAGTGTGAACCACCTCTGGGTATCGAATATTAGCGGCCGGAGAATCATCAGTTTGCAGTCGTCTTGATTCGTACCGAATTGGCCAATGGAGAATGGTGACAAGGGCGGCAGAAGAGATCAAGAAGAGGGCTCTTGACCTCGATTCAATGTCGCTAGAGCTATCTTAGAGCTGGGATCGGCTAAGCGAGCCGATCTATAACTCATATTTGCGAGCGGGGGTTTTCCACGCCCGTGTCAAAGGAGCAAGGTTGAGGGCCCTGTCGCGCGGGCGTTCGCGGGTTCGAATCCCGTCCCCCGCACTAATTTCTCTTTCTTGATATCGCTTATTGGGCTTCTCCTAGATTTGTCTCCAAGCCTGTTATACATTGCTTAGGAAGGCTTTGCACCTGGCATTCATCAGCCTAGACCCGGGACGGCAGCCAGCGCATTCGGGAATGAGCTTATAGCAATTTCCTTTAGCCCAGCTCATCTCCGATTCGAACTACTTCTCGCGCCAATAAGTCAAAGTCGCTCTGAAGGCTCCGATGATTTGTTATTGCAGCATGCAGGTACTTTTTGCCTTTGATGGTAACAATCGAGGGAACGGCAATCCCCTTTTCCTGAAGTTCTACCTCAATTTGCTTGTTGAGAAGATCGAGCATGGAATCGCTCATGTTTGATCGGATATATCGGAAGCAGACTACGTTAAGCGAAACTGGCAATGCCATCTCAAGCTGAGGAGATTTCTCGACCAAGCTAGCTAGATAATGAGCCTGGTCGATATTCTGTTGGATGAGGCGTCCATATTTCTCTGTGCCTTGTTCCTTAATAGTCATCCATGCCTTGAGAGCTTGAAAGCCGCGCGACAGTTCAAAACCGTAGTCAGAGAGCCAGGGCACGTCGATACCTGTCAATCCGCGCTCTCCTTCACCGTGTGCGAGATACGTCGGTGTCAGTGAGAACGTGCGACGGTGTTCATCGGCGTCTCTAATAAACACGCAGCCGATAGGATACGACAGGTACATCCATTTATGGAGATCGAACGCCAGAGAGTCAGCTCTTTCTATGCCGGCGACAAGGTGTTTCGACCTCGGTGCTATGGCCGCCCATGCACCGAATGCACCGTCGACATGCAGCCACAAACCCTCCTTACTGCATATTTCTGCAAGAGCCTCAAGATCGTCAATGGCTCCGGTGTTGGTAGTTCCAGCGACTCCAACAACACAAATTGGATGGTACCCACCCTCGCGATCGGTCTTGATTGCTTCCTTTAAGGATTCCAGGTCGATTTGCATGGATTCGTTTACAGGTACGCGGCGCAGCGCTCTGCTTCCAAAGCCGAGCAGCTCAACAGCTTTCTGGATCGATGAGTGAGCTTCTTCTGAGCAGTAGAGAGTCATTAGCTGCGGTGCAGCCCGCATGCCCTTGCTTCGCAGGTCAAACTGGGCTTTAGCATTTCGAGCTACTGCTAATCCGATGAGGTTCGAAGCGGAGCATCCACTTGTAATAAGGCCGCTGGCAGTGGCAGGGTAGCCAAGCATAGTCTTGCACCAGTCTAGAACCTGCATCTCCACGTAGTTGTTGCTGAGGTAGGAAAAGGAGCCACTAACGGCATCAGTTGCAGCCGATATCAGCTCCGCAAACATCCCCATCACGGTTCCGGTTCCAGCTACCCAGCCCCAAAAACGCGGATGGTTGTTGCCGATCTGGTAAGGCAGTATGTACTGAGTGAACTCCTGATAGATCTCTTCTGGTGTTTGGGGGATAACAGGGGGAGATCCCGCAAAATGTGCCTTTACATCAACCGGCGCATGTTGCCAGGCCGGTCGGTCCCGCAGCGTCTCCAGATAGTCCATCATGTCGTCTAGAATTCGGTGGCCTAACATGCGCATGGATTCCCAGTCCTCAGGGTCAAGAGATTCTTCTGCCGATTTTCCTGGCATCACATCGGTCTCCTTCATGATCATATTCTCCTCCTAAGCGTATTTTCAAGGTAGTGATTTGCAGAGGGTAGAAATTACTCGCGTCTATCCCTGCTACTTCTGATAGATTCACTCCTATCATCTCATTTATTCTTGCACATAGGATTAAGGCAATGAGAACTTTTAAGATCCTGGTCTGCAACGTGGCTGATTAAGAAAGATTGGTAAACATGCCTGTAAAACCATCATACGACTCCAAATCCCTTATTCGGGCTTATAACTGCCATGTCAAAATAACGTCTACACCAAGGGATTTCTATAACGAAGTTGCCAGGCACTACAACACCCCACGCCCTTCATTTCAGCAGTTGCTCAGCTATGGGCGGCACCACTTTACAAACTATGAGCAGCTATGCAGGCAGTTGCATGATGACGGCAAGGCAGTCTCTCAACTTAGAGAGAAGGCGAATGATATCTTGCTGGCTGCCCCATGGTGGCCAAGGCGGTAAATGATGCAGTGTCATGGCATGGAGGGAGGAAGGCGGAAGAATTCTATTTAAAGACTTCATTTGGGCCGCATTTCCCGCCAGGCTATCGCCGGACCTCATAGCGCAGCCACATCACATCACCTTTGAGCTTCTCTGTCTTCATGAGTTGGAGCGAGATCGTGCCCTCTGCCCCCTGGCCAGGAGCCCCATCCGCGGCGGCCGGCAGGTCGGGGGCGCGAAAGATGCTGCTCGTCGTCTCTCCCCCTACGAGGCTGGGATAGATGAGCACGCTTACCTCATTTACCAGCCCCTGGCGGAGGAGCAGGCCGTTCAATGTGCCGCCCGCATCCGCCCGCACCACCCTTACGGCATAGCGAGAGCACAGCTCCTCCAGGGCCGTCCTCAGGTCCACATGATCCTCGCCGGTGACTATGCAGTCGATATGCCTCTGTTTGAGATATTCGAGATAATCATCGGGCGTTGACTTTGAGCACAGGGCCACAAAATGGCGCCAGTAGGGAAGAGTCCTCAGATAATGCCAGGTGCGTATGCGCCCGCGGCTGTCAGGGATGACCAGAATCGCCCTCTTGTCGCCCGGATCCATTTTAGGCGGGACAAAAGCGCTCTCATCTTCCGGCGGGGCAACGCTCGCGGCCTGGAGAAAGGTGTGAGATCCGGCAAGTGTGGCATCCTCCTTCCATATGGAAATCAGCTCGTAGTACTGTTGCAGGTCCATGGGAAAGCCGTCTATCCTGCCGTCCAGGCTGACGGCATTATGCAAAATTACACGGGGCAACATAAGATCAGCCACCCTCTTGCACACGCTGGTTTAAATCTTTTTCAGCAATCCGGAAAGGCGGGATCGCCAATCGACTTTCCGATACTTTGCTATCGCCTCGCGGCCCAGGATGAGGACCGAGAGCCAGAATGAACCCTCCGCTAAAACGACCACGGCGGCGGAGAATGCTATCTTGCCCTCAGCGGAGAACGGGGTGAGCGGCACGAGAAGCAGGAATCCGTAGAAGGCGAAGGAGAGAATGAATAGGGCCATTCCCAACCAGCGCTTCAGAATTTGAGCATCATATTTCATGGGTCCCACATCCTAGTGGCTCTGAAAGCACTTGAATTCTAGCATTAAGGATGTTGCTGGGATCGAAGAGTACAAGGCCGGAGCCGTCAGGGTGATACATCTCGTCCTGGTTTGATTCATGACGCCCTATCCCAGGCGGCGGATCGGCGTTGGGCCAGGGATATGATGGCGGGCACGGCGGGATAACCGGAAGAGGCAGAGGATCCCGACATCAGGCTGGCGGAGCTGTCTTAAGATCTGCTGAATAACGGAAGGCCGATCTCTGGCAGCCGGCTTTGCTGCCCCGGGAAATTCGTTGGCTGGATATAGAGCGGCCAAAAGACATTGGAACTGCCACATTTGAAACCTTGCGGATCTGCGAGAAGAGTTCGAATTACTCGGATGGAGGATTATCCTTCTGGAGGCAACGACCCGAGCATGCAACTAAAGGATCGCTCAACCGTTAAAGAAAAGGAGCCTCATGGTTGCAGCGCGAAAATCATCGAAAAATGTCTGAAGATCTCTTAGGGAAAGGGTAATAGATGAGCATGTCTAAAAGATGGCCACTAGGAGAACTCGTATGACTCTGAAAGTAGAAATCAAGGAAAATAAGCTCTTCATAGAAATTGACCTGGAAAAACCAACCCCATCGTCGTCCGGCAAAACCCTTGTTGTTGCAAGTACACATGGGAATATCGTTACTACCGCTAAAGTTGATGATAAGCCGATTACCCTCGGATTGAATGCCTATATTAAGCCTTGAGCAACTGCAGAGCTTCTCTTGCCATGCGGCGGGCTCAGGTCGAGGTGAAGGTGGAAAGGGTTATATTTCTCGACCATCGCTCCTCGTTTGTGAGCTTTAATAAAGGTCTCTACAAAAAAGGGAGAAGCTATTGGCTTATCGCTAAATCTAATTGCTGACGCCGTGCATCTCCAGCGGCTCCCGTTGCTCATTCACAGCCCGCATCAGATCTCAGTCTGACGGCTGGATTCCGAGGGCCCTCAGGAGCTGATAGTCATGTCTCGGTCCTCGTCGGAGCACCGCAAGGAGTTCCCGGTCAATCTGTCGTTCTCTGGAAGTTAGCAGCATTCATTGCAACCTCCTGGAGGCGCTTTGCCTCTCTTTTGTATTTCTCCGAAAGCTGGGTCTGGATGTACAGCCTTTCTTTCAGCCTGTCATTCTCTTCTCTCAGCTCTTCGATTGCTGTTGAAGAGTTATTCCTCTTCGGCCGGGTTGTATTGTCTTTCCCGGGCGGCCTCGATCACAGAAAGGAGATATTTGGAAAGGGGAGCTCCCGCGTTTTCGGCGATCTTTGATGTCTTTCTACATCAGCTGCAGAGGGGGCAATCAGTTGGATGACGCGGCCTTTATATTGTATGGGGGGCATGCATGAAAACGGTGGAGAAAACATATAGCAATTATGAAAAAAAGGGAGAGAAAAAGCTTATACCATCAGATCAATCAACACCATCGTATGCTGCTGCCCTCCCAGGGCTCTGAAATGATAGCCGCAGTGATGGCAAAGTGGTAGCGATTTGATAATAGATATGAAGAGATAAAGCGAAGAATGAGCTGCTGACGTCTGGGTTTAAAAAGAAAAATGGAAAGAATGGCTGGCATCAAAGGATTGGGATTCAAGATTTTCGTGATTTTGGCAGCCTTTGCCCTCTTGCCGCTCTTTTACGTGGGCATCGTTTCTCTCCTTGAGATGGATCAGGCATCCCGTGATGTTCAAGAGAACATAACACAACTCAGCGTATCCCTGAACCGCTCCGCTCTATTGGTGATGCCCAATGAGGCTGATCAGGTTCAGCTCGCCATTGCCAAGGCCAATCAGTATAACGAGTTCTTCGGGAGTCTGGCTCATCAGAATGAGCTGGTGGCCAGTTATGCCAGCAGCTTCTCGGAGAGCGATAGCTGCGTTCCGCCTGGCATATGGATTGCGCCAACCAGCTCAAATTTCACTCCTGGGATGAGGAATGCCACCATAAGATCCTTGTGCGTTCCTGCAAGGGTCATGCAGTCGTTGCATGAGACCGAGCCTGTGCTCACCCTCTCCTACATTGGAACAGAAGACGGGGTGCTGGTCACCTGGCCTTATAGCACTGATTCCTTGAAGAGCACTGCTCCATTCAGCTACAAGGACACGCCCAATTATGCATTGGCCAAATCCAGAAAGAAGACCATCTGGACAGGACCCTATGAGAATGATGAGGGCGACAGGATGATGACGATCACCACACCCTTCTTCCGAGAGGGCGAATTCGCGGGCATCATGGGGATGGATGTGTCAATCGAGTCCATCTTCACAGATCTCTCCATGATGAGAGGCAGAGGCTATCCATTCATTATCGACGGGACTGGCCTGATAGTAGCTCGGTCCAATAACAAGCCGGACGAGCCACTAAATATCATATTCGGCTCGGAAAACCTATCTGAGGCTGCCAGTCCTGAGGTAAGGGCGGTAGCAAAGAAGATGCTTAAAGGAAGCTCTGGATCTGCCATTGTTGCTTTGGGGAGAGATGATGGATATGTGGCATATTCGCCCATAACCACCCCTGGCTGGATCCTGGGCATTGCTTATGCCTCGGAGGAGATGAGCCTTCCCGCCCGGTTCATCGATGCCGGCATCAAGGAGGTGGCTAGCAGTGCGACCCAGGGATTGAGCGACTCCTCGCGAAGAGTAAGGGATATGGCCCTCAGTGCTTTTGCCATAACCGTCATTGCAGTGCTGGGAGCAGGATTCCTGATTGGCAGGAGGATTGAGGAGGACATCGATTCTTTAGCCCGGATGGCGGAGAAGATCTCGCGAGGAGATTTCGATGTCCGGGCGAATACCTCAGGAGAGCTGGCGGATCTGGCTTGGGCCTTCAACAGCATGGCATCAGACCTGAAGCATTACGCAGCTGCTCTGGATACAGATGCCCTCAAGCTGAGCGGCTCGGGCATGAAGACCGACTTTATCGATGAGGTAAAGCTCAGTTTAGTGTCTTCCGTTCTTCCTGAGGAGGAGGGATATGAGATCGAGGCTCTCTACAATCCCTCAAGCACGAATCGTTTCGATCTTTATGATGTCTCTAGAATGGATGATAAGATCGCCTTGGCCATGGCGGGAGTGGGAGGAGATGGGATTCAGGCGGCCATGCTCGCCATTATGTCGCGAGCTCTCATCCGCGCCTGTCCGGAAAAGATGGGGCCATCCAATACCATAAGCAAGCTCAACTCTCAGATCAGCCAGTACGGTCGGGGCACGAATCTGGCCTGCTTTTATGCCCTCCTTGATCCTTCCAATCATATCTTAGAGTATGTGAATGCCGGTTTTAATCCGCCTTTTATCGTTGATCCTGGTGGTATGGTGGATACGCTGGGTGGAGGAGGAATAGCATTGGGCATGCTAGATCGGCTGGAGTTGGAGGAGACGTGCATACCCGTTCAACCTGGGGATGTCATGGTCATATATTCTGATGGGGTTGTCGAGGCCGAGAACGAAGATGGGGAGCCTTTCGGATTGGAGAGGCTCATTAATCTGGTCATAAACAATCGCACTCTATCCGCAGAGGAGATTCTATGGATCGCAGAGAAGGAGATTCAGGGTTTCTCGGTGGGGTCAATGAATCCAGTTGATCTCGCTATGATAGTTATCAAGCGAAGATGAATTGGCGAAGGAAGCAGGCATTTAGCCTGTTTGCGGCAACTTTAAATAGCATTGTCTGAATGGGGTAGAGGCCGATGTGGTGGGTTCACTGGATCGTCATTTGGCTCCGATCATAACCGGAATGTTTGAATGGCGAAATCCTTAAATAGGAACTTCGATCACAACTCGGAGCCGAAAGAGTTCATCCTTTTGGCCTGATCCGCGAATTCACTTGAGGATTGCTCAGATGAATCTCGCAAAGGTCACAAAATATAAATAGGAGAAACTCCTTTGGCGATGGGCCAATACTGGATGCAGAACAAAGCTCGCTGAAAGGCAAGCTTTAAATAATAGAGCTGCCTACAGTAATGGGCCGCTTAGGCATCGCATCCCTAAGGCTGCGACCCTGATTTAATGATGGGCCGACTTCCAGGTTGCGATATACGGAACAAGTGGAGACGCGAGTTTTTTCGTGTCTGACAATGGTCTTGGCGA
>ERZ1026792.560-NODE-560-length-29325-cov-2.865539_pt1 | contig 29325 bp, 45 predicted proteins | sample MGYA00520884_ERZ1026792 | MGnify/ENA primary metagenome ERZ1026792 (study PRJEB33270, sample SAMEA104284473) | anaerobic digester metagenome | biome: Anaerobic digester microbiome; feature: mesophilic sludge digester; material: Anaerobic digester biomass | place... | reverse complement strand
CTTCAACGCAGGACATATTCCCCAGGCATTCCGCGCCGGTAGCAATCGCCGAACAAATATCAACAGCTAATAATGATTTACCTGATTTAGGATCTCCGGCAATCACGGTCAACCCCTCTGGTATTAATCCATCAACCGCCCACCGAATGGGTGGGAAATCCTTATCGCGTAATTGTTCGGCAGTAATAACACATGATTTCCACGTTGTATCGTTTTCAATAAATATTGTTCCTGACTTTTTACGGCAAAATTCAACCAGTTTTTTAATTTCGCCGTCTTTTGCTCGTTTTACCTTGACCAGATCAGGACATAACCGCTCAACTAATGATGTAATATGCTCAATTATTTGAGAATCTGCCCAATCAGTAGTTCGCACGAGCCATCCGGATGCGGCCTTAATGCCCTGGTGTATCGTGCCGGATTGAAATTGATCAAACACATAATCCCACGAGAATTGACCCAACGCCGATGAGGCTGGTGTTTTTTCTGTGATTTCGACTCCATTCTGGGGAAATGTGCCGAGTTGATATGTTTTTCCATCATGCCATCGGGCGTAAAAATCATCAACAGATACAGCGGGCACTCTTGGCGTAAACCAGGGCTGTGATAATGTCATGTTTTCAACAACGTTACGCACACGCAGGCCGGAACGGTGTAAATATCCTATTATTTCGTTTACTCCTTGGCGTAAATCTCCGGCGTCTGTCAAATCATTACAGGGAATACATAAACGCCATTTATGCCTGCTGTTTATAACGTCATTGCTATATGAGGTGTAAATGACATGAGTTATTCCGGCATTGACCATTGCGGCATGGACGGGCTGAGGAGGGCAGCAGGAAGAGCCGTCGTTTTCAAGTTGGTCTCCGTCGATGATTATCATTTCCGGATGTGTAATCGACGCATCACATCGCGGCCCATCACAATAACCACGCACAAAATAATCGCCATTTTTAATTCCAATAACCGGTTTGGCGACTAAATCGCAAAATTCATCCCATGTTTCAATCGTTTCTGAGCTGTAAAGAGTAGCAAAACCACCACGGAATAGAGATATTTTCATTTTTATTTACTCCCATTTGTGCGTAATTCCTCGACTGTTTCCGCCTTTATTTTTCTCCGGCCGCCGAACCACACAAACGGTATTTTACCTTCCCGGATCATTTTAATAATCCAGCTCTGTGATACCTCAATAGCCTCTGCTGCCTCCATTGTCGTGTACCATTGTTTTTCGTTTTCCATATGTTTTTACTCCTTTAATTTTGTTAAAACGGGCAATCATCTTCAAACAACGGGACGTCTTCACCTTCAAGCCCGATACCGGTGTCTTTATGCTGTATGATTTTTTTAACTTCCGGGTAATCACCATTATCATCAATGACCAACTCACAAGGTAATACAAACTCATTGACCGCACGGCGCTCGAATTCTTCGCACGATGTCGGGTACGGATCAAACCCGCCCATCTCTTTCCAGCGTTTCGCCCCCGCCGTCACCGCATAACCATTGTAATAATCTTCCATGCAAAACCAGACAGACAAAAACCGGAAACGATTACAGATAAATGCGCACTTGCCCAGCTTTTTGCCATTTTTCGATGTATGAATTGACATATAGATTTCATCTGGCCGGACAACTACCGGCGGATCAGGTTCAAACGAAACGTCCTTCATCTCTGGCACAAACGCCGCTTCGACTATTTCCGGGGCTGGCCACTCGTATCCGCAGGTGTCGCATTTACGCAATGCCTGGTGACACTCGGAGGCGCACTGCGGGCAGAATTTCCATATTGCGTCTTTCTTTTCCTTGCCTTCAATAACACGTTTCGGAATATCAGCTTTGATTTTATCTATATCAGTTCCGAATCTGGCCGTATTATCTGTCAAATCCAATAGGAAGCCGCTTTCTTTACCCGGACTGGTACGCAATACCCTGCCGATTGCCTGAACGAAAAGGCGCGCTGATAGCGTTGGTCTTGCGAACACCAGACAATCCAAAGCGGGGTAGTCGAAGCCCTCGGCCAGAATGTTGACACTGGTGCAAATCCGCGCATCGCCGGACTTCCACGTATCAAGCGCCGCGACACGCTCAATTTGCGTTAATTGACTATGAACAGTCACGCATGGTTCGTCTTCATTGATTAATTTTTTCAGCTTTTCAGCATGATCTATGGTACAACAAAAAACGCATACACGTTTAAATTCCTTACAATATTTCTGTATTGCTTCCCTTCCTGTGGTCAGATGCACTTCCCGGCACATAATCTCACCGAGTTGGTTTAAAACATAATCACCAGATGTTGAAACCGTTGACAGATCCCTGGTTAAACTATCGGCGTGGGCGACCTTGCCATGCAATGGGACCAGATAACCACCATCGCGTAGTTGCTGATAGGTTATCCGGTGCGATATGTCGTCAAACAGGTTTTTCTCTGGCGCGATACAGGCCGAACCATAGATCATACCGTGTCCAAGTCGATATGGGGTAGCAGTGCAGCCTAATATGCGCATGTAAGGTTTTTTCGATTTTAGATAATCTAAAACCTTCCCGTATTCACCGTCAACAGTAACGCCGTGGACTTCATCCAGAATGACCAAATCAGCCCCAGGGTAACTATCCATCATGCCGACAAACGATTGAACAGTGGCAATCGTGACGCGCCCATCGACGTATTTTGATTTCAATCCAGCGCAACAGATAGTCAATTCACGCTCTGGAATGCTGGTTTTTCTCATCAGGTCGGCATGAAACTGCATGATCAATTCCTGTTTGTTTACCAGAATTAAGAAACGCCGATCAGTCTCTTTGTAATATGTATTGATCATCCGGCAGATCGTAACTGTTTTGCCCGCGCCCGTCGCCGCGACAAACAAAACATTCTGCTTGATTTTCAATTCCTGATCTATTTTATCCAGAGCTTCTTTCTGGTATTGTCTTAACTCAAAATTTTCCAAACGTCCTCCAAGCATCTGATAATGTAATATTTCCCCCCGGCGGCTTCTATTTCTGCTTGCGCTTTTTTCTGCAATGCTGATTGCCGTCCGGTAGTTGTTTTTATCTCCAGCCCAATGAACAAACCATCAAAACACACTGAAATGTCAGGAGTTCCAGGCTTTCCTGTTTTAAACACACGGCCCTGATCCGTCTTGACCATTCCGGCAGCAGATCGGAAATAATAGATCGGTTTTTTTCTTGACAGGAGTTCAAGATAATCCAAGACTCCCCGTTGAATCTGCGCTTCTGTTGCTATTCGCATCTTGTACTCCTTCCTTTTATTATTCCCGATTTTTTAATTTCATCTATTATTGTTTTTTCTATTTTACGCCTACCTCCAAAATATTTATGTGGTATTAGTTGATTGCGGCAAGCTCTAATTATAAAACTTTGTGATACGTTAATTTCTCTTGCTGCCTCCCCGGTAGTTAGCCATTTTTGAGGTTTAGATGATTCTTTGTTTTCGTTTTTTGAACAATAAACATATTGTGGATTGTCACGACGATTGTATTCTGGAACAAAAATAGATATTAATGATTTTTCCATTTGTTTAGCTTCTTGAATTGTGGATGTTGTATGAAAAATTATAGTATCAAATTTTTTGTTTTCTCTATGGGCAGAAATTCTCGCTCCTAATTGTTTGGTTGATCCAATGTAAATAAGAATGTCATTGTAAAACAAAGCATACACTGCACAACCTTCACCTTCATATTTTTTTAATTTTTTATTTTTGAAAATGTTATTGAAATTCTTTTTGAATTCATCTGTTGAAAATCCACTATTCATAAAACGTACTCCTTTTTTGATTTAATTAATTGCAAAATAACATAATAAAACAATTATTGCAAATCTTTTTGAAAATATTTCTTGACAATTTGATTTAAGTTATTTATTATGTAGCCAAATACAGAAACGAAGATGCAAACTGGACTGCATCGGGATTTCTAAAAGGAGGTAACATGAAAGATTTATTGAAAAATTTCCTCATAGCAAAAAGTGTTGAGGAAGCGGCGCGAGAAGGTCGCATCGCAGCGGAAGAGGCCATCATTGCAAAGATGGGAAACTTGAAACTCGAAGGCACGACGACAAAGGAGGTCGAAAACTACAAAGTCTCCGTCACAACCAAACTCACCCGGACGCTTGATTATGACAAATACGTTTCTTTGGCTCTTCCGAAAGCACTGCAATTCGTCGATTTTAAGCCTACAATCAACTTAGCTGCCTACAAGGTCGCATCATTGGCTGATCCGACAATCGCACTCTGTGTGACCAGCAAACCGGCAAAAACCAGTGTTAAAGTGGAGGTGATCGAATGAACCTCCAAGACCTGATCAAAACCACCCGACAAAACAAGCCGCCCCGGATCGTTCTGCATGGGATTCACGGCATCGGAAAGTCCACATGGGCAGCAGGCGCACCGGCGCCGATATTCATCCAGACCGAAGACGGCCTGGTGGCTATCGACGTTCCTCATTTTCCGGTAGCAAAAACCCTTGATGAATTTTTCGGCTATATGGACATGCTGATCAATCAGTCACACGAGTATAAAACGGTCGTTATCGACACCGCCGATTGGCTTGAAAAACTGATCTGGAAGACGGTTTGCGATGAAAACAAAGTAACATCCATCGAAAAAATCGGTTATGGAAAAGGTTATGTTTTCGCCATGCAGTATTGGGAAAAGTTTTTTAATGGACTGAACCTGCTGCGCGACAAAGGCATGGCCTGCGTCATCCTGGCGCATAACGAGATTAAATCATTTTCCCCGCCGGATGGAGAACCGTATGATCGTTTTCAAATAAAACTACATAAAACAGCGGCAGCGAGACTTGAAGAGTGGGCAGATGTTGTTTTGTTTGCCGGATTTGCTGTAACGGTCAACGCCGACACAGGCAAAGCGATCAATAACGCCGAGCGCGTGATTCACACAACAAACAAACCGGCGTGGCGCGCAAAAACACGCTATGCTTTACCGGACACTTTACCGCTTAACTTTGCGGCATTATTAACAGCAATCAAAACCCAACCCAATAAAAAAGGAGAATAAAAATCATGGCAAATTTACAGGGAATAAACATTGACGCGAACGTTCCGGAAGCCGGGAGCTTTACCATTATCCCGCCGGCAACATACAAGGCCGTTATCGCGGGCGATAAAATCACCACGACAAAAGATGGGCGCGGCAAAATGCTGGAATTGACGGTCCAGATCATTGAGGGGCCTTATACCGGATTAACAATCATTGACCGCCTGAACATAGTAAATGCCAGCCAGCAAGCCCAGAACATCGCACAGGGCACGCTCAAACGGATTTGCGGAGTATTACGCGCCCCGTTCCCTCCACAGAATACAGACAGCCTGATGGGGAAACCGATGCTTGTCACAGTCGGCGTTGAAGAATTTACCAGCAACAAAACAGGAAATGTTTTGAAAAGTAACAAAATCAAAAACTATGCTCCTATCCCGTCCGTAACGTCAACTCCTCCGGCGGCGGTGCAGGAATGGTAAACTCAATCGTTGACATGATTGAGGCCAAGCGAGCCGGGGAGAATATTCCCCGGCAGCACTTGGGACTTTCCGAGATCGGGCATAAATGCCCCCGGTGGCTGTGGTATGCGCACCACAACACGCCGTCAAAGCCGGTTGAAGGCCGCATCATCAGATTGTTTCGGACGGGGAATATTATTGAAGATGCGATCATCAGCGATCTGGAATCAATCGACATTGAAGTGACAGACCGACAGCGAGAGGTTGAAATAGTCAACGGGGATATAGTTTTAAGGGGTCACATTGACGGAATAGTATCCGGGCAACTTTTAGAAATCAAAAGCACAAATGAAAAATATTTCAAACAGCTCTTAAAAGTCGGTTATGAAAAATGGAATCCGAAATATAAGGCTCAAGCGCACGTTTACATGGTGCTGTGTGACCTGGAAGAGTGCATGGTGGTAGTCGAAAACAAGAATGACTCAAACCTCTATATTGAAACACTGAAACTTGACCGCGACTATGTGACCAAATTATTAATCGATGTATTTGCAGCCATAACATTGCCCGAACCGCCCGAGCGGATCTGCCCGGATGTGTCATGGTATGAATCAAAATGCTGCAAATATCAGGAAGTCTGTTTCACGTGAAAGGGGAGGAAACATGGACAGAGACACAAAGCATTTTGCGATAGTCGCGGCCATTATCGGAATCTTGCTGACGCTGGTAATGCTTTACTACGCCAACAAAAGCGATAAGCTGGTTGACGACTACGCAAAGGGGAATCTCACCTTGAATGTCGAAAAGACAGGGTGGGCGCAGGGCAGGGATGCAAACGGTAACATCGTTTATAACCAAAAGAATTATGAATGCCGGAGGACTAAATAGTGGAGCTTCACCGGGCCAGGCTGCTTGAGCTGGCCCGGATTTACCGGGAGCAAAACAGGGAAGAGATCGACCGAGTTCAGCCGCTTGTCCGCTTGACCCGCTGGTTATGCGATTTTTGGAGGTTACACATGAGACATTATCAAAACACGTTGACCGGTGAAGTAGTCAGCGAGGACGAGTACAGCTATGCAGCGGCCCAGAAAGGGAATTGGGTGCTGTATCCCAAAATACCGCGATACACGATAGAGACGCCGCCATATGCTGCCGGGAGAACCGAGTTTGACGAAGACGGGAAACTTTGTTATTGGGACGATGTGAAAGACATCGTTCGCGAGTTGGAAGAATTAAAGGCCGCCGTGATCGCAAGTTTGATTCTACTCCCGAAAGATAATGACGGAAAGCGGTTGCTGGAAGACGCGCTTAAGTTTAGCGCATAACGACAAGGGTAAGCGGCGCGGCTGTTTCGCGTCCGCTTGACCCGCTGGTTATGCGATTTATCAACAAGGAGGAACTTATGACTGGCAATGAAGACTTGACCGTACAATTTGGTGAAGATCCTCCGTGGGACGATCTTCCGCCTGTTGATCGGGAGAAAGCGAATAAAGAACTTGAGTCGCGGTTGATATTCGACTCCTGGACATGCCGCTTTTGCGGCGGGACATTCGCGGATCGTACACTTGCAATCAAGCACGCCATTGATTGCGATGATAATGAAGATGTGCATTCGTGCGCCACCTGTGCATCGTATGAGATCGGTGAGGACACGCGAGATGGATACCGTCACATCTGCAAGGGGAACCCAAAACGAATAGACACATGGATGAAACATTGCCCGGAGTGGATTGGAGCATAACCCCACGCTTCACCCTCCGGGACGGAGCGCAGCGAAGCCACGGTAGGAGTGCAAGCGGTTGTTGGAACTCCAAATCAGAAAGACGAATTATGAGCAACACACCAAGAACTGATGCCGCATACGACGCCAAGAATGGAGAAGACGGCCCAGACAGAATTGACCGGATGCTGAAAACGAGCGAGGAACTGGAAAGAGAACGCAACCGGCTATTTCTAGCTATAACGGATGCTGTCGAAAGGTTCGATAAAATCTGCTGGGGATGGGACGGCGACTGCGGAGCGGGGAACATAATGCGGGATTTGGAGGAAGTGCGGGATGCCGTTTGTACTTCCAACCCCAGCGTTCACCCTTCGGGCGGCGCTTCGCCGGCCGTAAGTGGTGCAACCCGTTGTTCGAGGTCCAATGATTAAGATTCTCCAAGGCGATTGCCGCGAGGTACTGAAAACCCTGCCGGATTGCTCCGTGCATTGTTGCGTGACATCGCCGCCGTACTTCGGCCTGCGGGATTACGGGTGCGCGGGGCAGATCGGGCTGGAGTCCACGCCGGACGCCTATGTGGCCGAACTGGTGGCCGTGTTCAGCGAGGTAAAGCGGGTGCTGCGAGACGATGGGACGCTATGGCTGAATCTGGGGGATAGTTACGCCACGCACGCATCGGGCGGAAAAGGATACGCGCACAACTTCCATCCGCCAGAAGTGGCTGTGAAAAACGGCATAGACCAGCCGAAGCCGACCGCCGCGTCCATAGGTCTGAAAGAGAAAGATTTAGTCGGTATTCCCTGGCGTGTGGCGTTCGCGCTGCAAGCGGATGGCTGGTGGTTAAGGCAGGATATAATCTGGGCAAAGCCGAACCCGATGCCGGAGAGCGTGAAAGACCGCTGCACGAAGGCGCACGAGTACATTTTCCTGCTGGCGAAGTCGCCGCGCTACTACTACGACGCGGAGGCCATCAAAGAGGATGTGGCAGAATCGCAGGTCGGACGGGTTCGGGATGATGTGATCGGAGGGAACAAGGGAGATGATGTCCACCACTCGCCAGGAGGCCGATACTCGAAGGGTCGCGGTGGGCGCAACGCATTTAGAGGGCAAGGCCATTTCCGCTACGGGGAGAACGGGCCAGCTAACCGTGCCGGGCGGAACATGAAGGACATTGCGGCTGGCGAGGACAAGCGCAACCGCCGCTCAGTCTGGACCGTTACGACGAAGCCCTACCGCGAGGCACATTTTGCCACCTTCCCGCCCGACCTGATCCAGCCTTGCATCCGTGCCGGGTGTCCCGCTGGCGGCACGGTGCTGGACCCGTTCGGAGGAAGCGGCACGACTGGCGAGGTGGCCGCGTCCGAGGGGCGCAAGGCAATACTGATTGAGCTGAACCCGCAATATGTAAAACTGGCGCAAGGACGGGGCGGGCTGTTCTGTGCCTCGAACCCGCGCTGTGCAGAGTGACCGGCGCGGCGAGTCTGCACGGTGGAGCCTCGGACGTGCTCCGAGGCGAGGAAGGGGGAGCGATGACGCTGGAGGAGATACGGGGGATGCTGGAGAAGGCGACGCCGGGGCCGTGGACCCTGAACCGACACGGATACCCAGCCGTTTACTCGCCACACGAGTTCGTGGAGGCGCCCGATGAGGGGGTGATCTGTGGGATTTGGGCTCCCGAGGGGCATCCCTATCAGGGCGCCAACGCAGCCCTCATCGCTGCCGCCCCTGAGCTCGCCGCGCAGCTGGTCCGGGCGGTGGAGCTGATGCAGGGGCTTATCCCTGATCCATGCCATTGCCCCGATTGTGAGGCCGCCCGCATGTTCCTCGCCGAACTGGAGGCGAGTCGTATCGCTGACTGCTACCCGGCGCCGGCGGAGGCCATGCGATGACCCCCGCCCTCCTCGCCGCGGCGCTGCTCCTGCCGCAGCCTACTACGCTGACGGTCTCGTACTACGGCCCCGGCTTTCACGGCCGGCAGACGGCATCAGGGGCGGTCTTCGACCAGCACGCGATGACGGCGGCCTCTCCGTCGCTGCCGTTCGGTTCGGTGTTGCTCCTCGAGCGCGACGGCCGGGCGGTTGCCGTGACGATCAACGACCGCGGGCCGTATGCGGTCGACTCCATCGGGGCGGCCGTGTGGCCGCTCCAGCCGCATCCGACGCGGCAACTCGATATCAGCGCCGGGGCGATGAAGCGCCTCGGCGGAATCAGTGCGGGGGTAGTCACCTGCCGCGCGTGGAGGTTGCGATGAACCATTGCCAGTACCCGGCGACGCTTCGGCGGGAGCAGGACATCGCAGCCGTGGAGGTGATCGAGGCATGACCCGCGTAGAGTACGCCATCCAGGTGGAGGTCGCGGCGCTGCTCGACGCCCTGCGGCTGCCGTGGCTCCACGTACCCAACGAGCGCCACTGCTCGCCCGCGCTGGGTGCGCGGCTGAAGCGCCAGGGCGTCAAGGCGGGGATTCCCGACGTGCTGATCTGCCGGGCGCATCGTGTCGGCCCGGCGGATGGATCGCATAATATCGTCCTACCGCCGAATCGGCACGGCCTGGCTATCGAGCTGAAGGCGCCGGGGAACTACCCGACGCCGGAACAGCGGGCATGGCTGGAGCGGCTGGAGGCGGAGGGCTGGACCACCGCCGTCTGCCGGTCGTTGTCGCAGGTCGTGGACGTGCTGCACGACTGCGATTTGCTCCGGCACCCGGAGTCTGGCAAACCGCTGGACATCGACAACGCGCGGCACGGGTTCATCACGGAGGCGCGTTCGTGACCCGCTGCTACTGGACCGAGCGCCGGGCGGGTTGCCTGGCATGCGCCGGGATCAGTATCTTGTTCTGGCTGCTGGTCATACTAGTGGCAACACTCGGAAGGGGATGATATCGTGGGCGACAGTCGAATTGACACCGTCGGGGACTGGGTTCGCGCCAACTACCACAGGTGGGGCAACATGCCGCGGGACAGGCAGGCGCGAATCGACGCCTGCGTAGATGCGACAGGCACGACGCGGCACTACGCATCATCCCGCATCCGCGATCTGTAGGCGGCGGGGAAGATCCCGGTAGGCGCTCCCACTCCCGCCCCCTCACCAGCTCCAGGCGCGATCAGCGAGGACATGCTTCGGTCGGAGATCGACGTTCACTTCAAGGCCCGGCGGTTCCTGGAGGCGATCCAGCCCGGCGAGTTCTACCGGCTGGACGACGCCGCCGTCGCGGCAGGTGTACCGAAGGCCGCCGCCCGTCAGGTGTTCGGTGACGCCAGGTATGCGGCCTACCGCGGGCAGGCGGTCGCCAACGGGGTGCAGTACCTCGGCCATCCGGACAGGATCGCGGCGATGAAGCAGGAGGCGATACTCCGATGACAGGTCAGCCGATCACCGAGGCCGCACTCCGCGGAGCCCATGCGGAGTACGAGCGGCCGCGCGTCGCGGAGCTCGAGGCGACCCTGGACATGATCGCCCGGCAGTCCCGGGCGGTGGACATCGAAGTGCCGACTGACAGCAACAGCCTCCGGTTCGGCCTGATCGGGGACACACACCTCGGCAGCCTGTACGAGGCGACGGACCAGCTCCGCGCCTTCTACCGGACCTGCGCCGATGCCGGGATCCGCATCATCCTCCATGCCGGGGACGTGCTGGACGGGCACCGCATCTACAAGGGCCAGGAGTACGAGCTGCACAAGATCGGCTGGGAGGCACAGAGCGACTGGTTCGCGGAGGTCGCCCCGGGCAAGGATGAGGGGATCACCACCTACTTCATCGCCGGCAACCATGACGCCTCGTTCAAGAAGGCCGCCGGCATGAACGTCGGGCGGGAGCTTCAGGCCCGCCGCCCGGACTGGATCCACGTCGGAGCAGACTATGGCCGCGTCGAACTCCGCACGGCAGACGGCCGGCCGTGGCGCGTGCTCCTAGTCCACCCCGACGGCGGCACCCCCTACGCGATCAGCTACCGGGCGCAGAACATAATCCGTGACCTGGAGGGCGGGAGCAAGCCCCACATGGTCGCAATCGGGCATCTGCACAAGTCGATGCTGATGCCTTCCATCCGCAACCTCGCCACCTATCAGGTCGGATGCTTCCAGCGGCAGACCCCGTACATGGTCAGGAAGCCCACGGCGGCACACGTCGGCGGCTGGATCATCTCCGTGACTCCCGGAACGTCCGAGAGCCTGTGCAACCAGATCGAGTCCCGTTTCATCGCGTTCTACAGCGAGGCTGTGGGATGCGAGGAGGTGATAGCGACATGCTGACGCGTGAATCTCTCGCCGCGCTCGTAGCAGAGCGCGATCAGTGACGCCCTACTTTCAGGATGAGCATGTGACGATCTATCACGGTGACTGCTGGGATTTGTTGCCGAACCTTCCGCACGTTGATCTTGTCCTCACCGATCCGCCCTACGGCATACCCGAGGCAGCGTGGCGCAGAACGTATCACGGTAGCCGTGGCAGGTCTCCGCTGTGGGGCAGTGTGCCGTCGTGGGACAAGGTGCCAGAACGGATAAAGGACATCGTTGAACTGGCTGACAACGTGGTGCTGTGGGGTGGTAATCACTTCGATCTTCCAGCCGCCCCGCATTGGTTCGTGTGGGACAAGTTGCAGAGCAACAGGGGGGCAGACTGCGAGATGGCATGGACGAAAGGCACTGCCGCACACAAGGTCTTTCGTATGTCCAGAATTGACGCTTACGTCAACAAGGCGTGTGGACTCAAGAAAGAACATCCGACACAAAAGCCGCTGGCTCTTATGGTCTGGTGTATCGAACAAATGGGGCTTTGCACTGGGTCAATGGTGTTTGATCCGTTCATGGGTGCGGGGACGAGTCTTCTGGCAGCGAGGAAGACGGGACATAAGGCCATAGGCGTCGAACTGGAGGAGCGATACTGCGAGATTGCGGCGAAACGCATGGCGCAGGGCGTGCTGGATTTCGGTATTGCCAACACCGGGATCACCGGCGAGAGCTAGTTGTGGAGGATTATGCGGCGCTGGAATGGCAAAAGGAAGTGGTGGCTGCGGCGGGGCAGCCAGGTCCGGACGGGGGGCGGGCGGCTGGATGCGGCGCTGGAGCGCGTCGCGGCCCTGGTCCGGGGCAACCTCACGACACGGAACATCCTGCGCTCGGTCGAATGGGAGCCGGAGGATGTCTGACTACAAGGCCTGCCCGGTCTGTGGCGGGGCACGTGAGGTGCCCGATTACAGCCCGGTTCAACACGCGATCGTCAGCCGGAAGTGCCCGAACTGCAAGGGCAGGCCGTGGCCGCCGAAGCGAGTGAAACAGGTGCAACTCAACCCCTCATACGGGATCGCCCTTGCCGTAGAGCGGTTTGTGGATTACCTTTCTCAGTGCGAGAGGGAGGGGCTCGTGCCGATCAGCCGGAATACCTACGACACATGGCGCCGCCGGGCGCGGCAAGCAGCCGCCGGGCTGCCGCTGACATGACGGCGTTGTTGGTCCAGCCGAGGGCGATGCGCTGGTTCTGGCAGTGGTCGCCGCCGCCCCTCGGTCTACTCTCGATGGCCGCTGCCGCACCGGGCACCCGCGTCATAGACTGCGCACAGAGCGGCCAGGAGGAGGCGGATGTAATCGCTGACCACCGGCCGGACATCGTCGGCGTCACGGCATTCACTTCGACGCGGCATGAAGCCCTCGCCGTCCTTGAAGCAGCGAAGGCCGCAGGCGCCCGGACGGTTCTCGGCGGCCCGCATGTCAGCGCCCGGAACATCGCGGAGCAAGTCGCGCAGCACTATCCTTTCGTCGATCACGTCATCCGGGGGGACGGCGAACGTGCATGGGCGCGGCTAGTTGCAGGCGAGTCGCTGCCCCGGGTCAGCCTCGAATACCTGCCCGACCTCGACGCCCTGCCCGTGCCTGCGTGGGGGCAGGTTCCCGTCATGGAGTATGCCCCGCGCGACAGCGGCATATACCAGGGTGTCGATCTGGAGACGACACCGCGCATCTCCATCGTCGTCTCGCGGGGCTGTCCCGGCCGATGTGCGTTCTGCCGCGCGTGGAAACGCCCGATGCGTCGTCACTCCGCGGCATGGGTGCGGCGCGCGCTCGAGCCCCTTGCCGACATGGGGGTCCGGCACATCTGCATCGACGACGACTGTTGGGCGACGGATGCTGCCAACGCGCTGGAGATATGCGACGTGCTGTCTGACCTCGGATTCGTCTGGCAGGCTACTACGCGGACGGATCTGATCACGGCGGAACTTGCGGAGTACATGGCGGCCGCGGGATGCTGGCAGGTCGCCGTCGGCCTGGAATCGGGCTCCCGCCACGTGCTGGATCTGATCGGCAAGCGGCTCGATCTAGACGCCGTGCTGACCGCCCGCCGGGCATGCTGGGATGCCGGGCTCCGGTTCAACGCGCTGACGATGACGGGCTATCCCGGAGAGACTGACGACGACCGCCGGGAGCACGCCGCGTTCATGGCCCGGCTTGACGCGGATGATACTGGCACCCACGGTGTTACGGTCATACTCCCCGGGACGCAGCTATATTCCGAGGCAGTGGCCGCCGGTCAGGTATCGGACGATATCTGGCTCGGGCCGGGCAGGCACCTGATAGCGACCCCTGAGGGGCCACGGATGTGGAGTGAGGCGTAATGGGCACACTTGTTGAGGGCTACGAAAGGGCTGGTGGGATCATCTACCGGCTGACCCGCATCGACAAGCCGCACCTCGGGCGGAAGTTCGGCTGGTATCTGGACGATCCCGACGGAACGCCTCTCGAGGGCTTCTACATGCCACTGACGGAATCGGAGATCATCATTCGCAAGCGTGCCCGCGAGCACGCGCGACATCTCGGATTCCATATCGTCAAGGTCTACGAGCGCACATGATCGACGTAGCCGCCGCCCTGGCCTGTGGCTCCGCTCCGTGCCCGCTCTGCGAGGCTACCGGCACGGACATCGACGGCTCGCTCTGTCGGGCATGCGCGGGCACGGCACTGTGGCACCCATATCCCTGGACGGAGCCGGGCGACGGCACCGGCCGTGCGCATCCATGCTCTTTCACGGTCGAGGAATCCGCGATTATCACGGCAGCGCCTTCCGTTCGGCTGGCATGGATCGGATACGCGGCTGTCTACGGTCCGGTGCGCTCGCTGGACTCGATCCGCTCCCACTTCGATCACTGCCGCCGGACTGGATACCGTCCTGCATGGTCGGAGGCGATGGAGGATATCGTAGAGACAGCGCCGACAGCTCGAGACGCGATCCTCACGATCCGGGAACAGTTCCCTACCGCGGCCTTGACGGACAAGGCGATCACCCACGCATGGGGCAGCCTGCACCATCCGCCGCCCGAACATGCGCAGTGACATCATAGCCTGACGGTAGATTACCCCCGGACTCAACCTCCGGGGGTTTTCTCATGCGTGCATTCTGCCTCTGCTGGGGCCATAAGGACTAGCCGTGGGCATCGAGTTCGTCCGCACGGTGCGGGACGCCGCCTTCAAGGCGCTCTCGATCATCGTCAGCTACAAAATCTGGATCCTCGCAACGGCGACATGGCTGGTTGCAGGCGACTACCTGTCGGAGCTGTACTGGTTCCTGTTGGCCGTACTCGTGATCAGCACACGCAGTTTCGAGAAGGCCGTGGGCATAGGCTTCACGGGCCGCACGTCTGCCGGGCACTCACGCCCGGCGATCACCGGCGCCGATCAGGGCGCTGGAGAGGGGAACTGACATGGCTACCGATACCGTGTACAGGGGCGGAAGCTCGCGCTTCGACACCGACAACTTCGACATCACCGGCGGGCTATCTGTCGGTGGAATCGCCGTCATCACGGGTGCCCTCACCGCCTCCGGGGGCGTGACGATCACCGGCGCGCTTTCCGCCACAGCCGGCTTCGGCTCCGTCGTGACGGGCAACGGCACCGCGCCGACACTGCCCTCTAACGTCACTGGCTACTACGGTTCGGGTGGAGCGGCACACGCCATCGTGCTGCCCAACGCCGCCCTCTGCGCTGGCCGGATGATCAACATCCACGAGGCCGGATCGGGCACCCTGACGGCCACGGGCTACGGATCGCAGCTCATCGGCGACAACGGGACCCAGGTGTACACGCCGGGCAAGTACGGCTGCTATTGGAGCAATGGCATCAACTGGCTTATCGTAGCCGAAGCTGACATGGGCAGCGTGTAATGACTGCCGCGCGGAAAGCCTGGTGGCAGGAGAACGCGATGAAGCTGGCCATTCTCCTGTTCGGTGCAGGCGTTGCATGGAGCGCGGTCAAGATTGAATCTCAGGCAGCGCGGGAGCGGCAGGCAGCCGACCACGCAGTCATCGAGGTCCACGAGGCCCGGCTCGACGAGATCGAACAGTGCATCTCCGGCATGGCGGCCACGAATGAGGCCATGCTGAGGCAGATGGAAGACCTCAACGAGAACGTGCAGAGCATCAACGAATTCTTGCGCGATGCAGCGCAGGGAGAGGTATGATCATGCCCGATCCCGAACCCATTGATCCCGAGAAGCCGGCACCTCCTCCCCAGGGACTGCCGAAGCCGCAGGATCCCCCCGAGCCTCCCCCGCAGGAGCCTTAACCGGAGCAGTGCAGCATGGCAGCTAAGGCGCGCACGAGAAAGCAGGCCGAAGCCCCGGTATCCGCACCGGGGCCGAAGCTCAAGCGCCGACCGACGATCCGCACCGAAGAGAACAGGGCCAACATCCTGGCCGCGATCGAGCAGTATGGAATGTGCGACACGTCGGCAGCGGATTATGCCGGAATCAGCTATTCGGCCTTCAAGGAATGGAAGCACGAGGATGCGGCTTTTCTGGCCGACCTCTCCCGCGCGCGCGCGAAGTTCAAGGCTTTCCACATGGAGAACATCGTCAAGCACGCTCGGCAGGATGCTCGTCATTCGGAATGGCTCCTCGCGCGTCTGTTCCCCACGGAGTTCTCCGAGCGGCAGGTAATTGATTCCTCTGTGACCATGCGGAGCCCGCTGGATCGGTTCTTCGCGCGCGATGACGAGGCGGCCGATGATACGTCGGACACCTGAAAGCCTGGCAAAATGGGCGAGGTGCATCGGATATGAACCCCACAGCAAGCAGCACGACTGCATCGCGGCCTACGCACGTGGGGTCAAGCGCATCCTACCCATCTGTGGCCGCAGATGGGGCAAGAGTGACATATCGGCATTCATCGCCAGCTATGCCCTGTGTGAGACCGACGTGCGGATCTGGATCATCGCGCCATCCTATGATCTGGCGACGCGGCCATGGTTCAAGCTCGAGCCGATCATCGGGCGAGTATTCGGTGGATCTGCCCGAATCGGCACGAGCCCGTGGGGAATGCCGACAGTGACGACGAAGTGGGGCGGAGTGCTGGAGTTGAAGTCCGCGGATAGGCCCAAGAGCCTGCTCGGAGGAGGCCCACGCAGCGACGGCCTTGACCTCGTGATCATGGAAGAGGCGGCGCAACTCCCGGAGCGGATATGGTCGCAGTACACCATGCCGGGCCTCGCTGACCGTGACGGCGACGCGATCTTCCCGACGACGCCGAAGGGGCATAACTGGATTTACAAGCTGTTCGAGTTCGGCCAGCCGGGGGGCGACGAGCGATATTTCAGCGTGCAGGCGCCGAGCATGGATAACCCACACCTGCCCGTGGAGTTCTTCGTGGAGGCCCGCCGCACCACCGATCCCACCGTGTGGCGGCAGGAGTACGAGGCGCAGTTCGTCAGCTTCGCCGGGCAGGTCTACAGCACATTCGACCGGGCGCGGCATGTCATCGACGATCTACCCGATCTCTCCGGCTGGACGATCAGCGCGGCCGTTGACCCCGGCCTCGCCAACCCTACCGCTATCCTCTGGATCGCGCACAATCCGGTCACGTCCGAGGATATCGTGATCGGCGAGGTGGTGCAGTCAGGATTGCTCTTCGACGACGTGCTCCGGCTGTTGAACGAGCGCCGCCCGCCGCAGGGCTACGAGTACCTAGTGTGCGACGTAGCGGGCAAGGCGCGCTCGCAGGAGACGGGCACGAGCTTCATGGGCTGGATGAAAGCCAGGGGGATGCACTTCAAGGCACACGCGCAAGGCATAGTTGAAGGCATAAACTGCGTCCGCAGCCGAATGCTAAACACAGATAACGCAATAAGCCTCCGATTCTGCGGGCCGCAAGCCCCCGCCACTGTATCCGCCTGCGAAAACTATCATTACGCGGAGGGCGACGGCCCCGTGTCGGAGGAGCCCGAGAAGGATAACATCAACGATCACCCAATGGACGCCCTACGCTATTACTGCACCTACAGATACGCCCGCAAGCCGGGAAGGAGCTGGCAGACATGAGCGGCATCTACGAGAGCCTTGTTCCCGAAATCTCCGCCCGGCAGCTGGAGGACATCCTCGCCGAATGCGACAAGCGCGACCTCGCCGCAATGAACAAGCGCATGGACTACTATCGGAACGAGCTAGAGCCCGTGCATCCGCAGTCGATGTCCGAGGATACCTGGCGGGATCGGCGCGATAACTGGACCTCGATCCCATTGGCGCAACTCCTCGTGGACGCCATCGCAACGGGCCTGTACAACAGAGAGGTCGAGCGCACCACGGGCAACGAAGCATACGACAAGGCGCTCACGCCGGTATGGGATAAGCTGATCTTGACCATGCCGCAGAACTGCCGGCTCGCATCCGTCGTCGGCGATACCGTCCTGCGCCTCGCCCCGGATTGGCGCGATGGCGTCCGCGTGTCTGTGTGGGATGGCCGACACGTCATCCCGATCTACGACCCCGACGATCCGCAGACGATCATCGGCCTGGTCTATGACTACGTCGCCGACCCCGTAGCCAGTCAGATAGCCCGCGTAGTCAAGGGCACGGGCGCGGCAGAGGCACGGATGGAGATCATCACCCGGCATGTCCGCAATCCCCTCACGGGCGCGATCCAGCAGCCGGGCATCCGCGCCCGCTTCATCGACGGGCGCCGCGTGCCGTGGGAAGCCGACACCGACACGGACGCATACAACCCCTTCGGCGACTTCCTGGACGGGGTGTTCTGGCGGAACGAGATGGACATGACGGCGGCGCGGGGGGTGCCGGACCTCGAGCACCTACTGCCCATGCTACAGGCCGTCAACGAGTCGACCACTGACGCACGGCTATTACTCCTCTGGAATCTCTACCCGATCATCGCCACGACGGCGGACATCGAGGAACAGCCAGACTACAGCCACAAGGCGGTATGGGCGCTGGGTGCATTGCCCAACGGCTCCCCCGCCGACGTGAAGATGCTGGAGTGGAGCCAGAACCTCGAAGGCTTCAAGACGCACTTTGAACATCTCCTCGCTCTGATCCACGAGACAGCACGCATCCCGTCCATCGCCACGGGCGACCTGACCCATATCGGCGAACTGTCCAGCGGCAGGGCTTACGAGATTGCCCTGCGGCCGTATCTGGACATGATCGCCGAGCGTGAGAAGCTGTGCAGCATACAGGAGATCGAACTCATGCGGACCATGATCGCGGTGCTTGCGTACATGGGGAAGGCCCCATTCACGGGGCTGACGACAAACTACGGCCTCGGCTTCGACCAGCCGGACCCGATCCGCATCGACGAGGCGACGGCCGAGGCGTCTGTCACCTTCGAGCCCGTGCGCGTTGCCGAGGATGCAGCGATTGCCGCGCAGGCCCACAGCACCCGTATCGGGGCCGGGTTCGAGAGCGTGGAGACGGCCATCCGGGAGACGCATCCCGACTGGTCCGACGATGACGTGCGCGAGGAGCTGGAGCGGGTCGGCGCGGGCAAGGCGGCGGAAGTAGACGCCTCCGCCGACCTGCGGATAGCACAGCAGAGACAGGAGCTGGCCAATGCCGGTAGTGGCAACCCCACGCCTGCGTAAGCTCGTCGACCTGATGATGCGGCAGTACGCCCGCATCGGCGTCGAGGAGCGGGCCGAACTCATGCCCGCCGCGGAGAACTACGATACCTGGTTCCGCACGCAGGCCCTCCCAGCGATCGAGGCGCTGTTGATCATCGAGCGCGGACACTGGACGGAGAAGGGCGGGCCGGAAGCGATCCCCCGCGCCGGGCGGATTGTCGAAGAGGGTTGCTCTCGTTACCTGTTGAAGCCCATCACCGACTGGACGCTCCAGCATTTCACCGAGTTTTGGACTGCCGGGCATGCGCTGTGGCGGCTCAACCGGGAGATGATGCTGCTTCCGACGCCCAAGCGGATCGACTTGCGCCGGGAAGAGGCCGACCAGATTGCCGGGTATCAGCGGGCCGAAATCAGCGCATGGCAGGACCATGCAATCCGCCACCGCCGCCACGTCGAACGCATGGTGCATGCCGCCTGCGTGCAGGGCTGGACGACGGCTCAGTTCCGCCAGAACATGACAGCCCCTGATGGGCACGTCGTGGGCTTCCGCTATGGCAACGCGGATCTGAGTTGGAGCGAACACCTGCGCCGCTTCACCGTCGGCCGGCCGCACATGATGGCCGCCGCCGCCGTCGAGTGGCGGATGAAGCACGCCCCGGGCGGGAGGTAGGGTATGGCTGGCGGTGAGCTGTGGGGTGTGTGGGTCCAGACGATCACCAACGACACCACCGCCGCCAACGTCGAGAAGTACGGCGAGATCGAGGACATGGCCGAAGCCTACCGGGATGGATTCGCGAAGGACTTCTGCGACGGGCAGACATCCCCGACCCCGCCCCGCTGGCCCGACGATGGCATGCAACTGATCTACTTCTACGACCGCGAATCCGCCGAACTCGTGAGCCAGTTCCTGCGTGAGGACGTCGTCGAACGCAACGCTGCGGGCGAGTTTGGCGAAGGCTTTGCGGCCCCTTCATGGCTGGCCGATGTCACCCTCCAGGGCCTCTCGGCGGCAGAGGTGACAGGCGTATTCGAGACGGTGGCCGACATGGCGCGGGCCGAAGGGCTGGACGAGCTCGCCGATTTGACCACCTCGCAGATGGAGAGCCGCCTGTCGGCATACATCGCGGCAACGGGAATTGCGCGGCCTTCGCCGGAACAGTTCCTCGAATGGCTGCTCGATCAGGAGTAGCCCGAACATGCGCGGGCGTCAATATCATGACGCCGTATAATCCCGACGCGGGGATACCGCGTCAGCATTTTCGACGCCGCAGTGGCGGCGGGAGGTAATCATGCTGGAGGGCATAGGCGAGCAGGGACAGGGCGAGCCGGCGGCAGAGCTGACCCCGGAGCAGTTCATGGCGGAGTTCGGGTTCGCTTCTCTCGGCGAGGCGAAGGCGGCGCTGGCCAAGTACAAGACCGACCTCACGCAGTACAAGGGCGAGGCCCGGACCGCCAAGGAACTGGCAGAGAAGCTGACGGCCCTCGAGGCCGCCGAAGCCAAGCGCAAGGAATCCGAGATGACCGAGACGCAGAAGCTGGCTGCGAAGGTCGCCGAGATGGAGAAGCAGATGAGCGAGCGTGACGCCCTCATCGCCGCGAAGGACAGGGAGATCCTGACCGAGCGGGTCTTCTCCAGCAAGCTCTCCGGGAAGACCCCCGAAGAGTCTGCCGTCCTCCGTCGGTTGCTCTCCTCCGCAGTGGCGGGGCAGACATTCGCCGACGAGGCCGAACTGGCCGAACTCCTGAAGCCGGTGGAGGCGGAGTACGAAACCCTGCGGGCGAAGCTCGGCGCTACCCAGGGGCCTGGTCTGACCATGACCGGCGCCCCGCGCTCGCCGAACACCACCGCAGCCGTCAAGGAAATCATGGGAATGTCCATTCAGGACAAGATCCGCGCTTTCACCAGCGCGGGAAGGAAGTAGAGCAATGGGTGATTTCGCGCCCGCAGGAATAGGCGACATCGTCGCCGGCAACGGTACATACCTTGTGCCCGACTACTGGGTGCCCCGCTTCGGCAAGCTCCTCGCCACCGAGGCATGCTGGAGCCAGTTCGTCGTCGGTGACATCAACGGCGCCGACCTCATGGCCGCCGGTCGCGGCGACTCGATCAAGTGCCACTACCTCGGCAACATGAACGTCCTGACAACCAATCTCAACGGCACCGACTTCACCGGCAACGGCACGGTCGATGCCTACGAGACGAGCCTGACCGTCTACGAGTACGGCCAGAAGATGATACTGACCAAGGACGCCGAGTACAAGATCGGCGCCGGCCTGGAGTCCAGCGCGGTAGAGGCCGTGCTGACCAACTCCATCCAGACGTGGGAGGACCGCATCGGAGCCGCGGCCATCGGGGCGCAGTATGCGTTCGACGCCGTCGCCGATACCACCCTCCGCTACGGGACCTCCGGCGGCACGGCGGGGACCAACTACCTCATGCCGTACCACGTCAGGAACATGGTCGCGGAGTTCCGGCGCAACAACATTCCGCGGTTCCAGGGTCGTCCCTACGAGTACGTCTGCATGGGGCCCAGCGGGATGTTCGGCGCGATCACCTCACAGACCGAGTTCCAGAATGTCGCCGCCCTCCAGAACCCGGACCTGTACCGCACCGGCATGCTGGGCGTCTATGGCGGGGTTCTCTTCGTCGAGGAGACCGGGGTCCACAAGCTCACCTACTCGACCACGAGCGGCACGGGCGTTTTCTTCGGCCCTGGCATCATCGGCAACACCACGGTCGGCGCCGATCCGAATACCTACGCGATATGGTCCGACAGCCGCGACTTCCCCGGCCGCGTGAAGTACCTCGGCTGGAACGGCCATTACGCCATCGGGCTGGTCCCGAACGCAGGCACCTGCGCCCGCGTCGCGCTGGTCCACGCCAAGTGCGAATAGCCTAGCCCCTACCTCCCTCCCTCCGCAGGGCGCCCCGGTTTCGGCCGGGGCGTTCTGCTTTCAAGCCCTTGCCGTCAATTCCTTGACAGTGCATAGTATCGGTGAGGGAGGAATCAACGAGGGAGGGTCATGGGTACATCCATACGCTTCTCCGTCGGCGTCTGCGCCCACAACGAGGGCACGCAGCCCGACGGCAGTTCCCGGCTCCGCGTCTGGCTCCAGCACTGGAAGCCGCTCACCGAGGAAATCATCCTGATTCTGCACGACTGTCACGATGACTCAGAAGCCATCGCGGCAGAGTTCGACGTGCGCCCAATCAACGTGCAGATATCCGGGCTCCTCGAGGCCGTGCTGTGGGAAACTCCGCGATACGCCAATCCGGAGACGTGGCATATCCGAACCGGGGGCATCGACGAGTTCATGTCCGCTGAGGCCCTGCATGCGCTATCGGGCGTGCTGACCGAGAACGACGGGCTGCGTCTGTGCTGGATCAGCCGGCGGAACTTCTGCGAGGGCGTGGATATCTCGCAGCTCCTCGGGCCTGACTGGCAGCTCGACCTCATGCGCCCGCGTCCGCTGCCTATCAAGTTCAAGGGCGGGATACATTCCTACCCGGAGATTGCCGCGCATGCGTCGCAGGTCGGGATGATCGACCCGCAGGTTGCGCAGATCGAGCACCGCCGGAGCTTCGCGGAGATCGTGCGCTGCAACCGCGCCCGAAACGGGTTCTCGTCGCCGGCACAGCTCCAGATGCAGGAGCAGTTCATCGCGCGCACGCGGGAACTCCTGCGGGCGAACGGCAAGGAGGTTGAGGAATGAAGGCCCGATACTGGCTCGCCCTCGGCATCCCCGCCGCGCTGGCCGTCGCATGGCTGGTGCGTCGGTGGAAGGCGCAGGCGCAACCGTGGAATACGGTGGTGACAGAGGTGCGGGAATGATGCAAACCGATACAATGCCCGAAGGCGCCATATTCCATATCGGTAAGAATGCCGAGGGGCAATGGTTCACCGCCACTGTCGGCGTTCAGGATGGCGTGGCATTTCTCGATGCCCTACATTCGCTTCTCTGTGCGACGTGCGAAGCCTTCATCAAGAACCAGCCTGCCTCGAACATCGAGACGATCCGGGCAACCTACGATCGGGTTCAAATGTCGGCCTATCGCCAGTATGTGCCGGTAGCGGAATTGGCCGTCCTGCACCTTGCGATATGCCGCGCCGTGGAGCTGCAGTCCATGCTTGAGATACTGTCCGGGAAGCGCCACATGCGCGAAGCCGACGAGGCCCATGTCGAACCGGGCGGGGAGATCGGATGAGCAAGCACGCGAAGGCCGCCGCCCCGAAGCCCGTCCCCCGCCGCTGGCTGCTTGTGCGCTTCGGCGGCCAGGGGGATGCACTGTTCCTGACGCCCGTCGCGGCCGAACTCAACCGCCGTGGCTGGCAGGTCCATATCGCCGCCAACGAGGCGGGATATCCCCTCGTGCAGCACCTCCCATTCGTCGCCAAGACCTATCGGCTCCTCCGCGATCAGATGATCGCGCCGTCTCCGGGTATGCCCGACGGCCGCCCGGCGGATCTGATCGAGTGGCGCGGGGCATGGCAGCCGGTGGAGGCTGTGTATCCCCACTACCCCGGCCCCGGCCCGGAGTACGGCCCCTATGCCGTGACGAATTATTACGGTCACATCGAGGGGAATAGCCTGCATCCGTGGATCTGCGCGACGCAGAACAGCGATTTCGTCAACGTCTACGACCTCGCGTTCTCGTGGGCGCATATCGACCCGACCACAGTTCCGGCGGAGTTCCGGCGCCCACGATACGTCGTCACCGCACAGGAGCAGGCGGCCGTCCGCAAGGCGATCGAGAATCTTCCCCGGCCGATCTACCTGATCCAGTGCGGGGCAAGCTCTCCCGCCCGGAGCTACTACAGGACGGCGGAGCTCTACAACGAGATGATGAAGTCTACGAAGGGCTCAGTCGTCGTCTGGAACGGGCAGAACTGGGAGTCGCGTGGCAAGGTTTTCCCGCTGCCTACCGTCGCGGATTCGACGCCGATGCGGATGAGCGCCGCGCTGGTCGCGGAGGCGCAACTCGTCGTGTCAGCCGATACCGCCATCTCGCATATCGCGGAGGCGGTCGGCACGCGGCACCTGACGTTCTACTCTACGGTTCCGGCATGGACCCGCTCGAGGGACTACACCCACGAGATCACCATCGACCTCCAGGTGCCCGACAGCCGCGGGCGCGATGTCTGCAAGTGTCAGGTCATCGGCCGCGACTGCCCGCGGATCGCCCACGAGGCTGTCGATGGGCTGGACGATCGCTCGAGGGAACTCCTGCGGCTGCTGCCACCACAGCAGCAGGCCGCGATGGGGCTGGTTCCAGAGATGCTGAACACCGGCGGGCTGCCGCCGCACGAGCACTTCAAGACGACGCCGCATGGGCTCCAGTCCGAACACAACGCCGCCGTCCAGGCCTACGAGGGCGCCCGGCAGCGGCTGGCATACTGCATCGCGTCGCTGGACCTATGGCCGCATGTGGCGAAAGCAATGAAAGAGGTGGAATCGTGAAGCACCTCATCGGCATCCTCGGTTTCAACTCGCAGGAGCGCGTCAACAAGTGCGCGGCATCACTCGCCGTCGACAAGCCTGTCGACTCCGCCATCTGGCTGGTCAACAACGGGGTTGAACCGCTGACACCGCCGCCCGCCTGCGACTATGTGGTGCATATCCACGAGCAGACCCGGGGCGGCTTCACGGAGGCCCTGCGGATATTCCTGCGGCAGGCGCAGACGATGCTCTGCCAGACGGCCACACTCCTCAACGATGACCTGACGATGGAGCCGGGCTGCATGCAGGCGATGATCGACTACGCCACCCAGGAGCCACATGTCGGGCTCGTCAACCCCATGCAGGTGGATGCGTACAACCCGCAGGTAGTCATCTGCGGCGGCACCGGCCCGGCCTATCCCGCGGGGGTCCACAAAGTAGGCCAGCGCGGATGCCAGGCTGCACCCGTGGAGGACGTCCGCTGGATGCCATTCTGCGCTACGACGTTCAACCTCGAAGCCGTGCGGGACATCGGCATGCCCGACCCGAACATGCGCATCTGGTTCTCCGATTCGGACTATTGTCTCCGTGCCCGCCTGCATGGCTGGCGCGTAGTACATCTCGGAGAACAGGGAGTAGTCAGACATGAGCATTCGGCGTCGGTCAATGCGATGGACCCGGCAGCCCGCGAGCGGCAGTTCCTCGCCGATCAGGCCGCGTTCGAGCGCAAGTGGGGCGGTGGCCTCCTGGCCGAATACTCGACCTGACGCAGGGCACATAGACGGAGGGCGCGGCCTCGCGGCTGCGCCTTCCTGCGTCTAGGGGAGGGGCGGGGGGTGGCGACGTACTACTGCGGCACGGGCGACTGTTCGCTCCTCTGCGCCGGATGGAGTTCGATGGCCGGGACGGACGCCACGGCGATCATCGCGGAAGCTACAGCGATGACGGATGCCTACCTCGGCGACTTCGCCCTGTCGCCGCCTCAGCCGCTCACCACGGGCGGCACGGTGTACGACTACTACATCCGCCGGGCGACCGCGCACCTCGCCGTGTGGCTGTCCGCAGAGGCACTGTATCGGAGCCAGTACGAGGTCGGCGTGCCGGCATGGTGGGACGTCCACCAGGGTTCGGCGCTGTCGATCTTCGAGGGCCTGCGTTCCGGCGCGCACGTTATGGGCTCGCAGGTATCGGTCTACGAGCGCGGCATCGGCCCGGCTGTGCCCGCGATCAACGGCACGATCACAGCCCCGCCCATGAACGGGATCAGGTCAAACTCGGAGGTAGTCGGCGACTACTACCTGGATGACACGCTCCCCCGCACGTTCATCATCGAACTGGACGGCACGGGGACCGATGTCTACACGCAGACGTTCCGCTGGCAGTACGCGGGCGGGAGCGCGTGGGAGGAATCGACGCAGGAGTTCACCCCACTGGAGTGGCAGACGTTGGCGCATGGCGTGATGATCACGGCCGATCCGTCGGCGTTCGGCACGGCAGCCGCGACGGGCAAGCGCTGGACCATCGCCGCGACGCCTTCCCGGGCCCGGAACTACAAGGGGCGGGGCTTGCGCAGCTGGACGCGGAAGGGCCGTTGACGTGAGTACCCGACACTTCAACAGCATGGCCGACTACGCCCGAGAGTGCCAGCGGATGAAGGAATCCATCGCGCCGGCACACCGGAAGACCTGGCTCTCCCGTGTCATGGGCGAAACGATCCGCGACCTGATAAAGGTCAGCTTCCTCGCCGGGAAGGGCCCGGATCAGGCACGCTGGATGTCCAATGCGGCGGAGACACAGGCCGGAGGGCGGTTCGCGGCATCGTACAAGAAGCGCCCGTCAGGCGCGGCCGTCACGGCCGACAAAGTGCGCTTGACGGACACGGCACAGCTCCGTGGCTCGTACAAGGTGCTGTCCGTAGATCCCGATCAGGTGACGGTAGGCCCGCAGGATGAACGCAACGTCACCATTGCAACCGTCGCTGAAACCGTATGGCACAACGCCATCGCGGGATGGGGCGCCTTTCGGGAGCGGATCGTGATGATCGAAGTCAACAAGGCCTGGGATCATTTCGCCAACGGCATCCCGATCAGCCGCATTCGCAAGCCGCAGATAAGGGCGATGTAATGAGCATCTACGAAGCCGCCGCAGCGATGGGTTCCGTCCTCGGATCGATCACGTCACCGTCAACGCCGACTGTGCGCATCGTGCCGCCGGGGCATGGCGACGACCGGCACGCAACCCGCCCGGCGGAGTGCTGGATCAACCTGGAGCTTGGTGAGGAAGAGCATCTTGACGAGTCGTCAGCCTCCGACCTCGTGATCTACACGGTGCGGTTCCACGGCTGGACTGCCGCGAACAATCGCACGCTCGAGACCATGGCGCAGAAGGTGGGCACGCTCGGGGCCAGTATCGTCGCGGCCTTGAAGCACAACAGCCTCGGGGGATATGCCAACAGGCATCCCGTGGCCCTCGAAGACATCACCGGCATGACGTATGAGACTGCGGCGGAGGGCGACACGGCATACGTCGTCCGGGGCGCCGTGAAAATACACCGCCAGCAGGCGTAGGAGGAACCATGAGTACGGTCAGAATGGGGTGGGAGACCTGGATCGGCCTGGCGGTGGAGGCCAATACCGGAACCGCCAACAACACAGCCGCCTATCTCTGGGAGTCGGCCGACGGCGCCAAGGATTCGCTCGATCTCGGATACCAGCGCACGGAGGGCCATCCGATCAGCGGATACCGCGCCGTGCTGGCACAGAGCATCCGCAACACGCACCAGCTCCCCGGCGGGGCGCTGCCCCCGGCGCCGATATGGATGAACGGCTCGAGCCTCTGGCTCCTGCACACGCTGGAGGCACACTGCCTCGTTTCGGCCAAAGCGGGCTCGACGTGGACGTTTACCCCGGCGACCGCGCAGAGGGCTACCGCGGCGTTCCCCGCGCTGACGGTGATCAAGCGCACCGGCATCGACGGCAGGGCGGAAGTCTACGCCGGCGGTGTCATCGACGAGTTGACATTCTCCGGGCGCATGGCGGGTATGTCTCGATCACCCCGACGTTCAAGTTCCTTTCCGGCACGCACCATGCGACGGCCGGCACGGGGAGCCTGATGCCGACGACGGCACCCTACTTCACGGCGGCAGATACCGCGATCACATGGAACGGCGAGACGATCTATCCGTCGGCCTGGTCGATCACGTCGCGGAACAACATCCCCGACAAGCTCGCGACCGGCGCCTTCGCCCGGTCGGCCTACTGTCTCGGTGACTACACGGGCGAGGCTTCCATCACGATACCGCGCGATGACGGCATGGGCACGAACTTCCTGACCAAGTACATGACGCCCGCGGTCGGCACGCTGATCGTCCAGGGCACGTCCACGGCCGGCACGGTTGCCGGCGGCGGGGTGCTCTCGTGGAAGCTCACGGCGTTGCTGGTCCCGCGTCCGTTCGCGCTGCCGGCACAGGCTGGCGAGCTGACTGACACCATCGGATTCGATCTTACGGGTGCCGCCGGGCTGACCGTCGCCATAACCTCGGACGCCTCGGCGCTGTAGTGCATCGCCCGCCGGCCACGCTCGCCGGCCGGCCGGGCAACCTGCGGGGGCTTCGGTGGAGGCCCCCGCCGGCGAGCACGGCGAGCACGGAGGGATCATGGCGGAGTACATGAAGTTGATCGACCCAGGGCAGCGCTGGATATGGGCGCACCCGGCATTCCCCGATGTCCGATTCGAGTACAAGGCCCTTGCCGGGCCGACACTGACGCGTGACCTGGCCAGGCGCTATCTCGATGGCTGCATCACCCGAGCATGGTGTGTGGAGATTCCGGGCGTCGGGCCTGTTGACGAGTGGAGCGCGGAGGCAGGGCCGGCCGTCGAGTGGAGCAAGGTACTGCCTTCGGACGTAGCGAATGCGCTATTCCTCGCCGTCGCGGCTGTCTCCCGGCTGACCCCGGACGAGTCGCGGGACTCACGCTCGCCGTCTGGGTTGGAGTCAACGGGGACGATTACGACTGCGACCGATGCGGAAATAACCGCGCCCGATGGCTCTGCCCACGACGGCAGGACGATGCAGACGAAGGCTGGCAACGGATCGGCCCCGAAGCGGCCGAAGCAGGCGGGCGCGCGGTAATGACGGCCTGCGAGGCTCACGGCGTATGCCCCCGGCTATTCCTGACCCCGTGGGCGGCGATGGTCCAGGGGGCGATGTCGTGGTGGGAACAGGGCGCGCTTGGCCTGACGTTCATCGAGTGCCCGGCATGGCTGCATGAGGCATTCGCCGTGATCGGGCACGCACGATCGGACGCGACGCGATACCGGAGTGCGCTGATAGCAGCACGGCGCGACGCAGCGAGGGGATAGCGTAATGCTAGGCGGCACCGTCAACAAGATCATCAATACGCAGTTCAAGTGGTCCGGCGCGGAACAGGGCATGACCGACATGCAGAAACTGTCAGTATCGGCCGCGGCAATCGGCGCCGCCGTAGCCGCTGCGGGGATGGCGCTGTGGCGGCTCGCCGAACAGACCACGGAGGCATTCGGTGCCTTCGAGGACATGAGCCAGCGCACTGGCATCGCGGCGTCGGAGCTGCACGCCCTGTCCCTCGCCGCCGAACAGACCAGCTCCGACTTCGACGCGATAGTGACCGGCCTCCGCCGAATGCCGTCGTTCCTCGAAGACGCCCGAAATGGCATGGCCTCTGCAACCAGGACGATGGATGCCCTCGGTGTCAGCGTGGCCGATTTCGAGGGGCTGAGCCCGGAGGATTCGTTCTTCCGCATGGTGGACGCCCTTGGGACCATGGAAGACGAAACGCGCCGCGCGGCACTGGCCCAGGATGTATTCGGCCGCGGCG
>ERZ1026792.550-NODE-550-length-29950-cov-12.741709_pt1 | contig 29950 bp, 24 predicted proteins | sample MGYA00520884_ERZ1026792 | MGnify/ENA primary metagenome ERZ1026792 (study PRJEB33270, sample SAMEA104284473) | anaerobic digester metagenome | biome: Anaerobic digester microbiome; feature: mesophilic sludge digester; material: Anaerobic digester biomass | place... | reverse complement strand
GCTCCAGCTTGGGATCATTGATTTCGAATCGTCGCTGCATCGGCGGTCCTCCCTCATCTCAAAAGGTCCGCCGTAAAGGTTACAGCCCGGACGCCACCAAAACACGCAGGCTTGCCGAAAGCTTACGCTTGTCGACCTTCCCGTTCGGCGTGCGCGGCAGCCAGTCGCATAGTTCCACGTAGGAAGGGACCATGAAGTTCTCCAAGTGCAGCTTGCAGTGCCTGAGAATCTTACCCTCGGTCAGGGTCGCGCCGGGCGCCGCCACCACGCAGGCTCGGATAGCCTCGCCGAGCACCGCGTCGGGCACGCCCACGACGGCCGCCTCGACAACGCCGTCTAGGGCGCACAGCACGTTCTCGATCTCCCGCGGGCTCACCTTCTCGCCCCGCGACTTGATGATGTCATCCGTCCGCCCGACAAAATACAGGTACCCTTCCTCGTCCGCCTTGAAGAGATCGCCGGTGTACAGGACCAGTTCGCCGGGCACCGGGCCCGGCCTGAAACACGCGGCCGTCTCCTCCGGGAGGCGCCAGTACCCCTTCGTTACGTTCGCGCCGCGCACGACGAGTTCCCCCACGACACCCGGGCCGACGCGGTTGCCTTTCTCGTCAACGATGTAGACTTCCTCGTTCGGCATACCCTTGCCGACCGATTCGGGCCTAATGTCGATCTGGTCCGGCGGCAGATATGAAACGCGCTTGCATTCGGTGAGTCCGTACATCGAGTAAAGCGCCACGTGCGGCAGGCGCCGCCTGAGATCGGCGATGTGCCGCGCCGGCCACTGCGCCGCCGTGTTCGAAATGTACCGCAGCCGCGACAGGTCGTATTTGGCCAGGTCGACATCGAGAAGGAGCGCGGAGATCGTCGGGACGATGGGAAATCCGGTGACCTTCTCCCGCACGAGGGCGCTCAGGAGGTCATGGGTGTAGGTGAACGACCGCTCCAGGACGATCGTCCCGCCGACCTTGAAGGCCATCAGCACCTGGTACAACCCGTAGTCGAATGACAAGGGCAGCACGTTCAGGATGACGTCCTCCGGTGTGTTTTCCAGATACCCCGTTATGGAAGCCGCCGCGGAGACGATGTTGAGGTGCGTCGCCATAACGCCTTTGGGAAAGCCCGTGGAGCCCGAGGTGTAGATCAGCGCCGCAAGATCGATGTCGATAGCGCGGCGAGGCGTCGGCGCAGGCGGCACAGCCGCGCCGCACATCTCCTCGAACCCGACGAAGCGCTTGCCGCGCGCCGCCATCGATCCCTGCGGTTTGCCGGCCACGATGACGAGTTCTAATTCGGGCGTCATCTCCCAGCACGACCGGATAGCGCGCAGCTTTTCGCCGTGGGTGAAGAGCGCCCGCGCGCCCGCGTCGTTCAGCAGGTAGGCGAGCTTCTCGACCTTCGTCGTCGGGTTCACGACGACGAACACCGCGCCCGCCTTGAGGATGCCGAAGATGGCGGCCACGGCCTCGATGGAGTTCTCCAGACACACGACGACCCGATCGCCGCGCCTGACACCCAGCGCCGCAAGCCGCTGCGCCAGACGCTCGCATTGCGCGTCGAGCGGGCCGTACGCGATGCGCTTCGATCCGCACACGACCGCGGTCTTCTCAGGGAAACGCCGCGCGCTTTGTTCCAGAAACTCCTCGACGTTCAAGGCCGTTCTTGTCCTCCGCAGTCGCGCGCGGCGACGCTCACCGCGCGCATTGGAAAAACCGCGCGACTTCGGGCGCGAGCAGGGCCGCGAAGTCCTTGATCGCTTCTCCTAGGGCACCCCCGTCGGAGCCCCCCGGATTATCGCCCGTTACAATGACAAGGCCGGCGTTGCCTGTCCGCCGCGTGACGATCCGGCGGAGCAGCACCAGCTTCGCCCGGTAACGGCTTGCCAGCAGTTCGCCTCCGACCATGTACCACGCGTATCCCTGCCGCGACCGTGAATCGTGGCGATACTCGAAACGCCGCGCCTGGTAGACCGTTCCTTCCGCCGCGACGAGCCGAGCAGCCGCCCCGTTGTTGAGAATCGAATCGAAGGCGAAAATCTCCTCCCCGGGACGCTGGACGGCGAAGTACGCGATGTACACGTTGACGGCCGTTCCCGCCGGCCCGATGTAGGTTCGTTCAAGCCGAGCGTCGCAGGGCGTCGCGTCGAAGGGCTCTCCAAGGACCTCGACGTCGCGTCCCTGCCATGGCCCCAGTTCCAAGGCAATTCCGTCGAGATCCGCAGCGAGCGGCGTCGCGGACACCCTAAAATTCTCCAAGAGTCCCCACGTGCCCGCCGTCAAGACGACGGCGACCCCCGCGGCAGCCCATACGCTGCCCCGCCGCGTCGATGCCCCGGCGGGATCCGCCTCAGCCTCCACGGAAGGGGGAGCCTGGGATCCGAAGAAGCGACCGCCGGCAAAGGACAGCAGCAAGAGGACCGCGAGCCCCGTGCCGAAAACGAACGGCATGACCAGAAGGTCCGAGGGGCCGTGGACCTCCGCCTCAGGGTACAGGTTCGTCCAAATGCCGATAAGCGCCACGCGCAGCCCGTTGGCAGCAACCCCCGTCACGAACATGCTCCCGACGAGAAACGCGGTGGCGCGCTTGTTTAAGCGTTGCGTGTAGCCCAAGAGCACGGCAAGCGCCATGAGGCTCATGATCTGATTGGTGCCGCTGCAGGACCGCGCCACCCTGAGGGTGATGTGTGGGAGCTCGATGTCGATGCCCTCGCAGAGCAGCGGCAATCCGCAGGTTTTTAGGATTCCCACCGCAATCCACATGGTCGCTTTCTGAAGCAACATGATCCACTCGCCGGGCAGCATCTCCGCCAGCGGGAACATGAAGACCAGATACGCCACGGGAAGAAACAGGACGCGAAACCACGCGCCTCCAAACATGAGGAGCGTCAGGCCAAGAAGCCCGACGACCATCGCTCCCTCGCAGACAATGCCCGTGAGGGTGATCTCGCCCAGGATCATCAGAACGCAGCCCGCCAGAAGCAGCAGGCCGCCCGAAACAGGCGCCGGCGCAGGCGCCCGAGCACGCAAGTCCGCCCGCCGGCTCCAGATCATGAACGCCGCCAGCGCCAGCACGACGACGCTGTGCCCCTGTGAACTGGGCAGCGCGATGCTCTCGGCGATCGCGGACCGGAACGTCTCGCCGAAGAGCAGCGCAAACCCGGCGCCGACGCACAGAAGCGGGACAACCATCATCCGCATGCTTTCTGCACCCTTCGCAGCGAAACTACGCGGCGGGCATCCTTCAGGCTTTCGCCCGCCCGGGCCGGGTGGAGGCTCGCCTCCTCCCCAGGCTCCTTTGGATTAGCCCGCGCGCCGCCGCTTGAGCCCTACCCTTCGTCCGGGACTCCCGCCCCGCCTCACGCCCCGGTTTTACGCCGCACGAACTCCGCGATCTTGGCAATCGAATCAAGGTTATCGGCCGTCATTTCCTCGTCGAGCACGGTGATCCCGTACGTCTTCTCCAGGTGTTCGATCAGCTCGAGGATGCCCGTCGAGTCCACAATCCCCTCTCCCAGCAGCGAAGCGTCTTCCGCCAACTGGCCTTCATCCTGCTTCGCCAGGAAGGTCTCGACGATGAACTGCCGAGTATCTTGTTCCACGGTGTCGACGTTCAACGCAACCACCTCCGCATTAATCGCAAAACAAGGGCGTCGCCCTTTGCAACTCGCCACCGACCCTCGGTCCTTGGAGATGGCTTACCCTCCGCGCCTTGACCGCTTGGAGGCGAACCGAAGGTCTTCGCCGTGGAAAGAATACCCAATTCGCGGCGCTCCCGAAAGCCCTTTGCCGAGCGCATCAAGGCGATCCCGCGAGAACGCGCGCGTAAACGTCCCTCAGCCTCTCCCGCGCCACTTCCCAACTGTAGGCATCCAGCACGGAACGCCGCGCGGCCGCGCCCAGTCGGGCGCGGTTTTCCGGACCATCGACGATCGCGCGCAACCGTCGGACGAAATCCTCCGTGTCCTCGCGGCGGAAGACGACTCCGTTCTCGCCATCGCGCACCACCGCGGTCATGCCGCCCACATCGCTCACGATGACGGTCTTTTCCATGGCCATCGCCTCGAGCAATTTCATGGGAAGCAGGTTTTCGGTCGCCGCATTCGAAGGGCGCGGAATCACGAAGACATCCGCCATCCCGTAATAGGGGGGAATATGATCGTGATCCACGAGCCCAAGGTACTCGATGCCGGGATCCCCTGCCGCGGCCGACCGCACCAAACCGGCATAGGGCCCGCGGCCCAAGATGAGGACGTGGACCCGCGATTTGAGCTCCGCGGGCATAGACGCAACGCTGTCCAGCAGGAACTTGATTCCATTGTTATTATCGAGAAAACCGAAATACGCGAGCACGACCTTGTCGCCGAGAGCACGCTCGGCGCGCAGCCGCGCCGCCGCCTCTCGATGCGTCTCACACCTGAACACTTCGACATCCACGCCGTTTGGGACGACGGTGACGTCTCCGACGCCGCGCGCGAATTCCGCAACCACGCGATCCCTCATGCGGTTGGTTTGCACGATGACGTGGGCGGCAAGGGACAGAACCCGCCGCTCGATGCGCAGGATCAGAAAATTGCCCATAGCCGCGTTGATCCACCTGAGGAAGGAGGTACCGCCCGGAAGGGTATCCTTGACAAGCCCATGGACCTCGTAGACCAGCGGCACGCCGCACGCCCGGCAGTACGCCCGCGCCGCCGCCGCGAACTCCAGCGGATTATGCCCATAGACCAGGTCCACGCCGCTTGACGGGGCTGCCGCCATCAGTTCCCGTGCGTTCACCGCGCAGGCCCGGACTTTGTCCAGGCTGTCGAGCAAATGCAGCCGCCATTTGGGGAAAGCCGTGAGGGAAACACGACGCACCTTCACATTGTCGTAAACATCCTGCGCCGCGAGCTGCGTGATGCTGGCGGGCACATAGTGCCCGCCGGCGGCGGGCGCGATCATGACGTGAGCGTTGCCGTCGCGGGCAAACAGACCCATGAGACGCGTCGTCGTGCCTCCGAAGACCGGAATGTAAGTGTGCACGAAGTGCAGGAGCCTCATGATCCCTCCCGCGCCCCCGGGCGGCGTTCGCGGCTACAGGAGCTGCATAGTCTCATACGGTTCGCCATCGATGAAGATACGGCACCAGAGTTCAAAAACCAGTAGGATCCAGAGGTGCCCCGCCAGATTCTTCTCCTCGCGAATATGACGGTCGATGACATCCTTCACCGCCTCGGGGTTGAAGATACCACGGCGCGCGGCGCGTTCACCCAGCAGGATCTCCCGCAGATTTTCCCGGAGCACCCCGCGGAACCACTCCGCAAGGGGCACGGGGAATCCCATTTTGGGCCTGTACAAAAGATGCCGGGGTAAAATCCCCTCGAAAGCCTTCTTAAGTACGTACTTCCCCTGGCCTCGATGGATCTTGAGCTCGTCTCGGAGCGTGAACGCGTATTCGACGAACTCGTGATCGAGGAAGGGGACGCGGAGTTCCACCCCGTGGGCCATTGTCGCGCGGTCGGCCTTGATGAGGAGGTTGTCCGGCAACCAGTACGCCAGGTCGACGAGGAGCTTCCTGTCCAGATACCGGCTGCCAGGATAGGCGGCCAGGTATTCGCGGAGGAAGCGGTAAGCATCCTTGCCGCCCGCCGCGTGGAACGCCGCATCCGTCAACAGGACGCGCTTCTCCTCCGCGGTGAAGTAATCCCCCATGGAAGTGACGGCGTCCTCCTCGATGGGGCGGCTCAGAAACTCGATTTTCCCGGCGTATGACGGCAAGTACGCCTGGATCAGACGTTGCACCGCCGGCCCCCGGGTGAATTCCGGCAGCATCCGCAGGAGCCGTTTTGCCCGGTGTCGCTTGAAATCATACATGAAAAGCCGCGCGTAGCCCGCGAAAAGCTCGTCGCTCCCCTCGCCGCAGAGTGCCACGGTGATCTTCTGTTTGGCCAGTTTCGCGATAAAGTACATCGGCACCGTCGCCGAGTCGGCGACCGGCTCGTCTAGGTGCCAGATAATCCGGGGCAGGGCGCCGAGAAAATCCGTCGCCGTGATCCGCATGGCCGTGTGGTCTGCTCCGAAGAGCCGCGCGACCTCTTCGGCATATTCGAATTCCTCGTAGCGCGGCCCCATGTCGAAACCGATAGTGAAAGTCTTCACCGGTTCCTTCATGAGGTCGGCCATGATTGCAAGGATCACACTCGAATCGACGCCGCCGCTCAGGAACAGGCCGAGCGGAACGTCGCTCACCAACCGGCGCTGGACGGCCCGACGGAGACGCCCGACGATCTCCTCCTCGATAGCCTTCCGGGAACCCGAGCGCTTCGCAAGCTTCGTCACGCGCCAGTAACGCTCGGCGGCGGCTTCCCCGTTCTCGAAGACGAGCGTATGCGCGGGCGGAAGTTTTTCGACGCCGGGGCACGGCGTCTCCGGCGAGGGATAGAACCTGTAGGTGAGGTAGTCGCTGAGCCCATCGAACGCGATCCCCGGCCGCACGAGCTCCGAGGCGAAGATGACTTTCATCTCCGAGGCGAAGACGAGGTTCGGGCCTGATCGCGCGTAATACAGCGGCTTTTTTCCGAGGCGGTCGCGGGCGAGGAACGCGCGGCGCCGCTTCGAATCCCAGACGCAAAATGCGAACATTCCGTGGAGACGCTCCACACAACGGTCCCCGAACTCCTCGTAGGCGTGAACGATCGTCTCTGCGTCGGATTGGGTGACAAAGACATGGCCGCGAGCGACCAGTTCGTCCCGCAGATCGCGGTAGTTGTAGATCTCGCCGTTGTGCACCACGGCGATGGATCCGTCCTCGTTGAAGATGGGCTGCCGGCCCGTCGCAAGGTCGATGACGCTCAACCGGCGGAAGCCGAGAGCGGCCTCGGACGAGAAGAAAAAACCCTCGTCATCAGGGCCGCGATGCGCCATGAGGGCGGTCATGCGGCGGATCGTCGGCTCGATGTCCGGCCGCGCGCACTCAGGTCCGATAATGCCCGTAATGCCGCACATTATCCCTCCCTTCGCTTAGCCTCGATAAAGAACGTAAACACCCGGCGCCCGGCGAACCGTCCCCCGAACACAATAACCGGCGCGGCTGATCGCACGCCGTACGCCCGCGACACCCAGCCTTCCTCCACGTAAGCCTGAAGCCCGTCGCGGGCGTCGGCGGCAATGCGCAGCACGGCGCGGGGACCAATGATCTCGGCATACTGGCCGAGCGCTACTGTCTCACCTTTCAGTCCTAGCCGCCCGTAGAAGCCGTCCGGAGGAACGGAATAATCCCCGGCCCGTTCTCCGCGGGCGACCTCGAGTTCGCCCGCATGAAACCTGACGGAGATCTCGGCGCCGATTTCCGGGTCGCGGCCGCCGCGCAGCCGGTCCTGAACTACCCAGCGCAGGCGTTTCTTGTCGAACAGGATCGCACGCTCGACGACGAGCCCGTCGAGATACCGCCCGAATCCGACATGCTCGCCGGTAAAGAAATCGAAGTCCGTGTCCGTTTCCCAGACGGTCACCCGCGGAAACGCGTATTCCTCGACGCGCCACGGCACGGCGGCATCGATCCCGTTCTGCTCCCAGTCGGCGATCTGGAGAACGTTGTGGAAGCGGGTCGACCGCCACTCATGGCGCGCCGCGAGGTCGGAGGTGTAGACGTACGAACCCGGATCGACGATGAATGCGGTGCCCTCGCAGAAAAGATCGATGCTCAGGACATCGTTGTGCTTATGGTTCCCCTTGCCGTTCATACCGACGGGATTGGCGGCGATCGTAAGATGCGCGCCGCCTCCTTTCATGAAGTAGAATCCCGCCTCGCGAAACGCAAGCGAGGCGCGCGGCTCCGCCCGCGCGAGAAGCACCGAGCGCAGCGGCAGGCGGCCGGCGCTGCGCAACCCCGCAAGGAGCCAGAATGCCTCCTCGCCCGCTTCCTCCCCCGCGATCGCGCGCAGGTCTTCGCGGTGAAAAAGCTCAGCCCCGATCGCCGCGAGGTAGCGATGGTCGTCGCGGCGCCACCCGGCATGGTTCGCCAAAATCTGCACGCGGCCATCGCCGTTGTCGCCGATCTGAGGCGCCGTGCCGTCCGGCCGCAGGTAGGCTGCCGTGAATTCCAGCATCTGCTCCAAGCTCCGCCGGAAATCAGGGCCGGGGTCAATTCCCATCCTGACCAGCACAACCATACCGTAGAGAAAATGCTCGAGCGCAAAGCGGTGATAAGCGATGGACGATTCATAGTCCGCGCCATCGCCGTGCACCTGGAAGGCCATCTCCTTAAGCAGCTCGGCGCTCCCGAATTCGAACCACCGGTTTCCCTCCGGGGTGCCGTGGAAGAGCGCGCCTAGCCACAGCAATCCCAACACACCCGAAAGATAATGCGTTCCCGTGCAACGCTTGCCGGCCACGTAGGATACGTCGAGATGGTTCTCGATATGTCTGCCATGGACGAAGAGGCTTCCCAGCACACGCCGCCACCAGGAGTGTCCAGCGCAATCGACATCCCCGATAAAACTCAATGCCACGATCCAAGACACGGCGCGCAATGCAATGTCCTGCGTCGACACCCAATTAGGGCCGTAGCCGTAAGGATTCCTGCGGATCCAATCTTCAACGAGCCGCAGGAATTGCCGGGCGTACTCGGCATCGCCGGTGAGCCGGTAGGCCTTGCCCAGCGTAGCAGCCCATTGAAAGCGCGACAATTCCCAGACGCGAATTACATCGCCACGCTCTCGCGTGATCGGCATGGCGCCGCTCCGATAGAAAGGCCAGCGCGCGCCCGTGGCTAAATCGGCGCGCCAGTCGATCCGCCGCCCGAGATTCTTCTTGCCGGACCCCAGCAAGTCGAAGATGTGGTTGCGCACCTCGTCGGCGTCCCGAACAACGGCGGCCATCACTCCAGGAGGCACGGCGGCACGATAGGCGGAAACCGTGCCCTCGCGATCCTCCCAAGAGAAGAAAAACGTGTCGCACAGGCGGCGCTTGACCTCGGCGACGATGGCCTCGTCCGAGGAGCCCAGGGAATCCAGGAACACGGCCCGTTCCCTAAGCCGCGCGGGCGCCTCTCGGAAGGCGGCGAGCCGACAGACGGCCTGTCTGCAAAAGCTGCGCAACCGCCGTGCCGTGCGCCTCAACCTTTCCGGCATGCACACCTCTTTCAACCGGACCCGCAGTCGGCGTCAATTCGAGAGCTTCGCCAGCCAGGCGACGAGATCGGACTTCATGCGCTCTTGCGTATCGTCGCCGGAGAAAATATGGTTGGCGCGCTCGACCTCGATAAACTCGCAGCCGGAATGCCAGGCCTCGGCGCGCTGAAACCGCGGGAGGAAGTATCGCTTGAGCTCCCACGTGGCTTTATCCAGTTCGGCGTAATAAAAGAGAATCGGCCGCCTCGTCGCGGCGTAGACTTCGAAGGCTCCAATGAAGGGAGTGTTGAGCCCCCCCGGCGCCGCAGGCAACGGTTCACCATCGGCCTTTCCCGGGACGTTCTCTCCGGACGCCGACGACTCTTGCGCACCCCCCCAGCCCGCCTTGTATTTGATCGCATACCACAGCGTGCCGAACAGCCGCCGGTACTCCGTCTTGCCTGTGACGAAGTTCAGGAAAGCCCGGGGACTGAAGATCTTGCCAAGGTATTCCGCGAGGTTTGTCTTGACGTGGTATTGATGGAACTCCTGCGGGATGCCCGGATTCGACACAACGATGGGCGCCGCAATGTTGATCACCCCGGCGATGCGGGCATCGCGCGCGGCGGCGATGACGGCGTTCAACCCGCCTCCGCAGAACCCGACCAGAAGGACCTTTCGCTCGGTGAGGCGCCTAGTCATGAAGCGCAACGCGCCGTCGACATCGCGGGCCCAGAGGCCGGTCTCGATGCGCGTGAAGATGTCGAGCACATCGCCCGCTTCCAGTTCGCCCTCGCTGTCGCCGATCCCGGCATTGTCGAACCTGAGGACATCGTAGCCGTGTCCCGCCAAATGCCGCGCCAGCTTGACCTGGAGACGATGCCAGCCCACCATGTCGTTCAGGCCGGTGTTAAGAAAGATGAGCCCGATTTTTTTCGCCGCGCCGCGCCCCGCCGGGTGCAGGATTCCCCGGAGGACGAACCCTTCGGTGTTTCGGAACTCGACACATTCCTCTAGACTGGCCACATCCGTCTGCATACGCATGCCTCAGGCACCAAGATACTCCGCGATCGCGGCGCAGAAGATCGCGGGGATCGGGACGTAACGCTTCCATTCCGTCCAAACGAACTCGCGTTTGATGGTCTCCCACCGGCCGCGCGGAAAGCCCGCCGCGAACCGGCTGAAATCCGACGGCGTACCTTTCTCTTCTGCCAGGGAAACCACGATGACTTCGCCGCCGAATTCGGCGTCCGCGGTCAGCGGGCTGGCCGCCTCGAAAGACTCCCACATCTCCTTCCCGATGATAAACCCATCGATGTTGACGGGCACGCCGCTTTTCACCTCCTGGATGAGCACCTCGCGCGTCTTGACGATCTTCTTGTGGAGCACCATCTGAGAGCTTAGGTTGGCACGAAGACCGGCATTAAGATCTCCCCTGAGATCGGGAATCGGCTCGACCATGACAACCGGCTCCACGCCGGGTATCTCGCGGGCTGCGGCGAGGGCACAGTTCGCGCCGGCGCGCAGACCCACGACTGCAAAGCCCCGCGGCTTGTGCGTCTCGAGGAGGTACGCATGCAGACGTTTGACGTCGGCCACCATGCCGGTAAACGACAGGTCAAGGGTGGCGCCGCCGCTGTTGCCGTCGCCATGATAGTCGCACGCGACGACGCTGAACCCCTTCCCGCTCAGGTGCCTGCCGAGGCTCGCGAATACCCGGTGGGTTCGGATGCGCTCGCCCCAGATTGGCCGGCACAGGACCACCGCTTTGCCGTTGGAAAGGTCCGGCGGCGGCAAGTGCTCAACGCAATGAAGCCTTCCGCCCCCGCCATCGAGGAAGAAATGTCGTTCGCGTTCAGGCCGCCGCGCCATTGGCACCTCTTCGCTCTTCGCCTCATGCCACTCTCATGCTTAACGTGCCGCTCCCGGCGTTCATTCCCACGTGAGAACGCAAGACGTGTCCCGGTTCTTCCTACAGCAGCGGGAGCTGCTTGCCATTTGAACTCTCCGGACACCAAATAGCGCAGTATATCCGCCAATTTACAGGTTCTCAAGAAGATACCCGCGCTCTCCGGTCGAGCGTTAGGCGGCAAGCTTTTGCCATTCAGCTTCTTTAAAAGGTATCGTCTTCGCTTCTCAAACATCTTTCACGACCAGGCGTCTACAGCGTCGACCCGGCCCGGGAGTCCACGAGCAGTCAGGAACTTTTCCGGTGCCTTCCGTCCAAAACTTGTTGAAATTCGGTGTAGAAGTCTCCGACAACGGCACCGCCAATATCCTCTATTGCTTGATCGAACACGCCAGGAGGTTACTGAGATCCCTGCAGGACTGCGAGGCACGCGCCACATTTTTCCGGACGTTTGCCTCTTGCGGGCGATCGACGAGAACGATCAAGCGGGCCTAATGGGAAACCTCGGATACGTGCCGGGAGAGCTTTTCCGTAAGCTGCTCACGGAGGCCGTCGCGGCGGGACACGACGTCCAGCCCCACGCGCGCCCGCAGTTCGTGGGCGCGCAGTACAAGGCGCTTCAGTTCAAGGTTCCTGAAAGGGACTTCTGGCGGATCACCGACCTGCCGGAGGAGGATCACTCCCGGCCGTTGCTGAGCATCGACGGCATTATCGGCCAGGGGATCCGCACCCTCCAAGAACTCCTGTGTTATACGGCTCCCGCGCGCCGCGACCCATGAAGTTCGTCACCGTGGCGGACCTGCACGATTACCGATTCGAAACCGGATTCGGCACCGGCACGGCACTAGCCGCGCCGCCTCCCGACGCACAGGCGCCGGCGGCACAAGTGCCGTTGGAGAGTACCCCTTCGGCCTGAGAAGGTCTCGGGCCCACGACCGAGCATCGAGGCGCGGTTCCAGCATGGCATCGGCCCCCCGTCGAGCGCCTCAAAAACCCGTTGCAGGCCCGCCTCCGGCGCTCCGCAGCCCGGCGACTGGACCGCCGGTTATAGCAGTGCTATCTTTATAGGTGAGTTGGGTTAATCTAAATGCGACGGGAAGGACGCTGAAATCACCCTGCACTTCCGTAAGCAGAGGGAGTGTATAGTGAACCAGCGACGCGACCGGTCGAAAGTCGGGTTAGCGACAGTCAAAATCGGTGATCTAGGGTTGAGCTTGACGGAAAGGACAAAGCAGCTCGGGAAGAAAGTCGGCAATCTCTACGCCTACAAACATTGGCTGGATCGGAAGGTCACGGCAGCGAAAGCGGCGCCTGCAGGCAGTTGAGGAAACGAGCACCGTGCTCAACAGAGCGCTCTTGCGCCTCTCGCTCGGGGGTGTCGCTCCCGCGAACGTGGCACTGCGGCCGGATAGATGCCAAGCTGTGGGAGATAGAAAAGCGCCGTGAAGAGAAGTCACGGCGGAACATACCGCCGTGGACACGACAGTGCCGGATGGTCTTGGAGTCGGGGCTGGGGCTGAAGAAAATGTCCAACGATGCACGATTGGCAAAGTCGGCATTCTCTGGTCGCTTTCTCCTCGGTAGGACCCCGAGGAGGTAACCGGGACTGGGTGAGGCGGTTTCTGTGCGATTCCGTCGTCTGATTCATCTCGCGCAAGGACATTAGGGGCCTCGGCGGCAATGCAGTACAATTGGCCCTTCCGCTGGAGCCTTTTTGCTTTACTGGAAGAGGCTTCACGGTATCGCGTTCGAATGGAGGTTTACGTCAATGCCCCGTACACGGGTTTGCCTGGTCGGCTGCGGTACAGCCGCCGAGAGATACTACATTCCGGCTCTCACGAAACTCGCAACTTTATGGGACGAGGTCGTGTTCGTCGACACGGATCTGGCGCGCGCCGAAAGGCTGGCGGCCGCCTTCCCTCGCGCCAATGCGGCGCAAGATTATCGAACCCTGATCGGTACAGTTCAGGGTGCGATCCTCGTCGTTCCGCATGCCCTCCACCACCCGTTGTCCAAGGAATTCCTGGAAGCAGGGGCCCACGTCCTTTGCGAGAAACCGCTGGCTGAGACTTCCGGCCAGGCGGACGAGATGATCGCTGCCGCCGCGGCCGGCGGTGTGACTCTTTCGGTGAACAACACGCGCAGGATGTTCCCTTCCTTCCGAGAGGTGAAGCGGCTCATCGCCGAAGGAGCCATAGGTCGGCCGTCTTCGCTCACCTACTATGAAGGCAATTCCTTTGCCTGGCCGAGCGCGACCCCGTTCTATGTCGATCCCCGGGCAACGTCGAAGGGCGTGCTCTTGGACGTGGGCGCGCATGTCCTCGACACGGTGTGCTGGTGGCTCGGAGGAAAACCGGAACTCCGCGAGTGCCGCGATGACTCCTTTGGCGGGCCCGAATCGGTTACACGGGTTCGCGCCGCCCTGAACGCCTGTGAGGTTGAGGTGTTTTTGTCCAGGCTCTACGAGCTGTGCAATCGCTACCGCGTGGAGGGAGACGAGGGCGTCATCGCGGGTGATATCTTCCGGTGGGATGCTGTCACGCTCACGCCCCGTGGGGGCACCCCGCGGAAAATCGCGTTGAGCGGCTCCGTGCGGGCATATCCCGAGTTCGTGACACCGATCCTCGGCAATTTCTTGAAGGTCGTCCGAGGGGAAACTCCGCCGGAGATTCCGGCGGCCGCCGTGAGAGACTCGGTGGCCCTCATTGAGGAGTGCTACGCCGCCCGCCGGCGATTCCCGATGCCCTGGTGCGAGAATCTGGAGGTCTGAGTGGAGCGGCAAGGTATCACGCTAGTCACCGGCGCCGGCGGATTCATCGGCGGACGGATCGTGGAGATGTTTCACCTCGCGGGTGCGCGGCGCGTCCGCGCCGGCATTCACCGCTGGTCTTCTTGCGCGAGAATCGGCCGATTTCCTGTCGATATAGTCGCCCTCGACCTCACCGACAGAACCACTCTGTCTCGGGCCTTGGAAGGCGTGAACGAGATAGTCCACTGCGCCAAGGGAAACCGCGAGGTGACGGTGGAGGGCACGCGTTTGCTGCTCGAGGCGGCAATCGCCGCAGGAGTCCACCGCTTCGTGCACCTCAGCACAGCCGAGGTCTATGGCGCCGCTGACGGGACCTTCACGGAGCAATCGGAGTGCACCCCCACGGGGCGCGAGTACGGCGACATGAAGCTCGAGGCAGAGCACGTGTGCCGAGAATTCTCGGAACGCGGGCTCGCGCTGACAATTCTACGGCCGCCCATCGTGTACGGCCCCTTCAGCACGTGGTGGACCGTAGACCTTGCCAGGAAACTCATCAGCGGCCGTTGGGGCACGATGGGTGCCCGCGGCGAGGGTATCTGCAACCTGCTCTACGTTGATGACCTGGTGCGCGCCATCCGCATCGCTCTGGAGCACCCGCGCGCGGCGGGAGCCACCTTCAACGTCAACGGCAAGGAGACTACCTCCTGGAACAGCTATTTCGTCAAGTTGGCATTGGCCTTGGGTCTGCCGCCCCTGGCCGAACACAGCTCCCCGCGCGCCGCGATGAGGGCGAACATCTGGGAACCGGTCAGGCGGCTCGGCGCCTTCCTCAAGCGCAACTACTTGGGCACCCTGAAAGCCATCGCCGCGCGGTGCAGGTTGGTCGATACGATGATGCGCGCGACCGAACGCCGTCTCAAAACGGCTCCTTCGCGCGCGGAGTTGGCCCTCTTCGGCAGGAAAGCGCTCTTCCCCGCGGATAAGATCTGTAGCGAACTGGGCTTCGTGCCCGCGGTCTCGATCGACGAGGGCACGCGTCTCTCCGCCGAGTGGCTGCGCCACGAGGGTTTTCTGCTGGGGCGATAGGCGCCGCGGTTGCCGTGGACGCCGCAGGGCTTGGAGGCTGGATGGATTTCGGAGCCGCACAGACGCGCGTAACGCCTGGTCAGCATCGCGAAACGCTGCGCGTCCTCGTCGTTGCCTACGTCTTTCCTCCAATTGCGTATGCCGGCTCGTACCGAACCCTCCGGCTCTGCAAGTACCTGGCGCGGGCGGGGCACGACGTCTCCGTCATCACCATCGAGATGCAGAAGGATATAGATAACGATCCGCAACTGCTCGACACCGTGGATAAATCCATTCCCGTCTTCCGCACGAAGACGCTTGACTTCTGGCGGTGGTATCGTCGGATCAGACCGCGCCTGCTGGCATCTCCCGCACATAAGGCTATAGCTCTCCTGCTAGGCAAGTTGGCTGTCGCCCTCAACATTCCGGATCACATGTGGCTGTGGGCGCCCTTCGCGGTTTCACGAGGATATCGTCTGATGCGGCGGAAGGCCATTCAGACCGTCTACACGACTTCGCCCCCGCATTCCGAGCACCTGATAGGGTACTTCCTCAAGCGCCGCACGGGCGCACGGTGGGTGGCCGATCTTCGTGATCCAATTCTCGACAACCAGGCGGCGGGGAACTGGGGACCGGTCGAGCGTGCGATAAACACGCGTCTCGAACGTCTGATCCTCCGGCATGCCGATGCGGTGATAACAAACACGAAATATGCGGCCGCCCGCCTGCGCGAACGCTACGCGCATCCCCGCATCTACACCGTGTACAATTCCTTCGACACGGATGATTTCGCCGGTCTGTCCGGTGACAAACGCGACCGCTTCACTCTCGCCCACGTGGGGTCGCTATACGGCTTACGCAAGGCCGATCCAGTGCTCGATGCCCTCAAGATTCTCCATGAACGCGGCGTCATCACTCCGCCGACCTTCAGGTTGCTCTTCGTGGGTCTCGACGATGCACAAACAGCGAAAGCCGTCCGTGAGCGCGGACTCGATTCGTACGTCGAGATCAGGTCCTTCGTCCCGCACCGCGAAGCTCTGCGTATTATGGCCGGATCCCACCTTCTCCTTCTCATCAAGGGAACCGGTCCGGGTACTTCTTCCCAAATCCCCGGCAAGCTCTTCGAGTATCTCGGAACCGGAAATAGGATTCTCTACACAGGCCCGCGTGATTCCGAAGTGACGGATATCCTTGAACACGCCAGCGCGGGGGTAGGAGTCGATGGCGACGCGCTTGCGCTCGCGGACGCGATCGCCCAAGAGATCACAACTAGCCGAAACCTCGCCGCCCCGTCGGCGGCCGCACGCCGGGACGCCCTCGCGCAATACTCGAGCGTCGCAATGGCGCAGCAAATCGCCGATATCATCAAAGCCACCGATTCTACAGGCCGCTTCGTTCAGTACGCCGCGCAATCCGCGGGAGGCCGCGCATGACGCCGCCGCTTCCCGACCACGCTCCCGGCGCCTGCACCCGCCCTATAGGCATTGCCTTTGTCATAGACTTTCTGTCCATGTCCGACGGCACGAGCGGCGGGACGGAACGACAATTATCGCAGACCGTTCGCCATCTTCCGCCGGAACGCTTCCGCTCACACGTATTCTGCCTCCAGCACTACGGCCGCAACGCCTGTTGGGAAGGACTCGCCTGTCACAAGAAGATCCTCAATATCTATTCCCTTCGCTCGCCGACAACCTTTCCTCGCCTCCTGCGATTCGCGCGCTTCCTCAGGAAGAACCGCATCGACATTGTGCACGCCTTTTTCTTAGATTCGATCCTCTTCGCGTCTCTGGCGGCACGCCTGGCCGGCGTTAAAACGGTTCTTGCGGGCAAGCGGGACGTGGGTTTCTGGCACAAGCCCGGGTTGGTCTTCCTGCTGCGCATCTTAAACCACCTGGTGACTCGCTGCGTTGCCAACTGCCAGGCCGTGAAAGACGCCGTTGCCAAGTGCGAGGGATTCCCGCCGACCGCCATCGATGTCATCTACAACGGCATCGACACAACGCGGCTCGACCGCATCGCCCCCGAGGATCTGCGGGCGCTCTTCCCGGCGCTCTCGCACAAAGACATGATCGTAGGCATTGTGGCGAATTTCGACCGCCACGTGAAGCGCGTAGATCTTTTTCTTCGGGCCGCGGCCCACGCACTCAAGGTGCACCCGAATGTCACCTTCCTCGTCGTGGGGGGGGGGAGGCTCCAAGCCGAACTAGAGGTACTCGCGGCCAGCCTCCAGATTCGAGACAAGGTGATCTTCACAGGCCCCCACGATGAGCCTTACAGTCTTATCAAAAGCTTCGACATCGGGGTTTTAGCTTCCGATTCCGAGGGGCTTTCCAATGCTATCCTCGAGTATATGGCAGCGGCGATTCCCGTCGTGGCCACGGCCGTGGGCGGGAACCCGGAACTTGTCCAAGACGGCGTTAACGGTTACCTCGTTGCCCCCGGCAATCCTGAAGCACTCGGAGACGCCGTGATCCGGCTGCTTGCGGATCCCGGCCTGCGGCGCCGTTTCGGCGCTGCCGGACGGGCGCTCGTGGATAGCCGCTTCGCGTGGGAGAAACGGATCATCGAAGTGGAAAACTACTATGCCGGGCTTGTGAACACGCGATGAAGCACAATGCGATCTGGATAACCTGGGAAAGCCAGCGCCGCAACCGCGAGCTAAGCGCGGCGCTCGACGCGGTTTTGTTCGAGTTCTCCGAGATCGATCGGATGAGCAATCGCGTTACAAAGTACGCCCGCGGCGCGGCAAGGACCATCGCCGCGCTCCGGCGCACTCGCCCGCGCCTCGTCTTTTGCCAGAACCCTTCGCTCGTTCTGACCCTCCTGCTGGTCTTTCTGAGGCCGTTCTTCGGTTTTCGGCTCTGCGTTGATGCTCACAATGCCGGCCTCTTCCCACGCGAGGGCAGATCCTCGGTCCTCATGGCGGTCAGCCGTTATGTGCAGCGGCGGGCCAATCTCACGCTCGTAAGCAACGAGGCGCTCGCCGACCACGTGCGCGCCAACGGCGGGCGCGCGTTCGCCCTGCCGGACAAAATCCCTACCATCCTCCCCTCCGAGAGGCGCGTCCTCCGCGGCGCTCACAACATTCTGTTCATCTGTACTTATTCCAAGGACGAACCCTACAAGGAGGTCTTCGCGGCCGCGCGGCTGATAGACGCGGCAATCTGCATCTATGTGACGGGCAACTTCACGCGTTCAGGTATCCGTCAGGAAGACTTGCCCCCCAACGTCATCCTCACCGGCTTTCTCTCCGAGCCCGAATACGCAGCAATGCTGCGGTCTGTTGACGCGACGGTAGACCTCACGACCCGCGAGGACTGTCTCGTCTGCGGCGCCTACGAGACGCTGGCCCTGGCCAAGCCCATGATTCTCTCTGATACGCGCGCTCTCAGGAGCTACTTCAGCCGAGGCGCCGTCTACGTGCTCGGCACTGCCCAAAGCATTGCCGACGGGATTACCGAGGCCATTAGGACGAAGACTACATTGGAGATTGAAGCGGCGGAGCTGAGCGCGCTGCGGGCTCGTGAATGGGAGGAGAAGCGGACAGCCTTGCTCGAAATCCTCGGCCTTATAGATGCGGGGGAACAAGCCGGTGCCTGACCGCGTCAACGTGCTTCACGTGCGGGATTCCAGCGGTATTTTCGGCGCCGAGCGCGTCATACTCACACTGTGGCGAAACATCGACGCCGCACGCTTTAACCTAACCCTTCTGGCCATGCGGCGGGCGGATGGGCGAAGCCAAGGATTGATCACGGCCGCGGAGCGCTGCCGCCTGCCGGTCATTCCGCTCGATATCGGCAGGCGTCTCGAGCTAGGCGCAATACGCGCCATGCGACGCGAGGTCCGTGCTCGCGGCATCGACATTGTGCACGCCCATGACTTCAAGTCCGCTTTCTACGCGCTGGCAGCCTCCGCCCGTCTGCCGGTCAAGCGCGTCGTCACAGAACACGGATCGACCCGGGACTCCCTGCGGAAGCGCCTGTATCTTCGTCTGAACGAGCACGTCATCTACCGATTTTTCCACCGCGTGATTGCGGTGTCCGAGGACCTGGGAGCCGCGCTGGAGCGGCGGCGCATTCGCCCGCCCAGGCTTGCGACGATTCCCAATGGCATCGACGTCGAGCTCCTCGGCGACTTGCGGGAAACAACGCCCGCCGAGCACCCGCTGCCGCTCCGCCCCGGGCACCTGGTGTTCGCGGTTGTAGGCAGACTGTTCCCCGACAAGGGACATCGCTTCTTTCTTCAGGCTTTGGCGCGCTTGCGTCAGACACACCCCGCCATCGACGGTCTGATCATCGGTGACGGCCCAGGGAGGGAAGCTATTGCAGGCTTCATCGAGGCTCTCGGGTTGAAGGATTCGGCCTGCCTTTGCGGTTTCCGAGCCGACATGCAGGCGGTCTACGGATCGATTGACTGTTTGGTGGTGCCGTCGCTTAGAGAAGGAGTGCCGTACGCGGTACTCGAGGCTATGGCCGCCGGCGTGCCGGTGATCGCGAGCGCCGTGGGGGACATTCCACGCCTCATCGAGGACGGCGTCTCCGGACGTCTCGTCCCCGCCGGCGACGTCGGTGCCCTGCACGCAGCGCTGCTCGATTTCGTGGAGGCGCCGGCACGAGCCCGGTCATTGGCAGGCGCCGCAAAGCAGCTCATCAGCGAAAAGTGGTCCGCCAGACAAATGGCGGAGGCGACTCAGGCGCTATATCTAGCGCTACGTCCAGGCGAGTCAGCCCCCTCGCTCGACCAGCCCACCTGGAGCAGCCGGACATGACCCTCAGCGTCAAGGGAGAATCCAAGCTCCTCGCATGGCATTCGCTGGTTTACGGGCTCGGGAACGTCCTCAGCCACCTGACCGGCCTAATTCTCCTCCCCCTCTACACGACCTATCTGACCCCCTTCGACTATGGGACCAAAGAACTCATCGGGTTGACGACCGATGTGATCGGCATTCTTCTCGGCACGGCAATATCGGAAGCCTTCTACCGTTTTTACTTCGACACGGACGATGAAGCGGAGCGCAAGCTCGTAATCAGCTCCTCCATTCTAACCCTCGCCAGTGGCGGTCTTATTGCCCTGGTCGTGCTCTTACCCGCCAGCCCTCTCTTTGCGCATTTCATCCTCGATTCCACTGATTTTGCCCATTACTTCTTGATCGCTTTTGCATCAATGTGGTTCCAGATGCTCAACTCTCTCGGCTTCAGCTACTTACGGATGAAGCGCCAATCGGCGAGGGTGGTAGTTCTCTCGCTGACCAAGCTGGCAGCCGCCCTCGGCTTGAACATCTATTTCGTCGCCTTTCGGCAGATAGGCGTCCTAGGTATCCTTCTGAGCACATTGATAACTTCAGCCGCTTACGCCGCCATCCTAATCGTTCCGATGCTCCGATATAGCGGTTTCTCGTACTCATTCGCAAAAGCCAGAGAACTCCTCGTTTACGGCGCTCCCCTTATCTTGGCCCAGCTTGCCAGTTTCACCGTTCACGCCTCAGACCGCTTCTTCCTCAAGGGCCACCAAGGTGTCGCGACCGCGGGCATATACGCTCTTGGACATCGCATAGGAACCGTCCCAGCCTACTTTGTCTCTAGCCCCTTCAACCAGGCCTGGCTCCCGCGCCGCATGGAAATCTTCCGCCGCCCGGATGCCGAAACACTCTTCGGTCGGATGTTTACCTATTTTCTTGCCTTAATGATCTTCGCCAGCCTTGGCATCTCCGCCATCGCATATGACGTTCTCCGCATCATGGCCACGGAGGCCTACTGGAGCGCGTATAAAATCGTCCCCTTGGTTGCCCTCGGGCAGATCGTGTTTTCGATGCACTACCACGTCCACATGGGTCTCATCATCGAGAAAAAAACCAAATATTTGGCCGCCATCAACATGGTGAATGCTGTTGTGGTGCTGATCCTGAACGCCCTATTGATCCAGCCCTTCGGCGTCTATGGGGCGGCCACAGCCGCGTTGATCGGCTACGCAAACAAGGTGGCCCTCACGTATTACTTCAGCAGCCGATTCTATGCGGTTTACTTCGAATTTCGCCGAATTCTCAAGCTTATCGCCGCCGCCGCTATTGTTTACGCGGCCACCCTGACGATTCACCTTGAGTCGCCTTACACCGGTATTGTGGTCAAGACGACCGTTGTCCTCTGCTTTCCCTTGCTACTCTTTTTCTCTCGTTTCTTCACAGCGAATGAGCTGCTCTACGCCAAGCAAGTGTTGTCTGTATTAGTCCATCGCTGCCGCCGACTCTGTGGCCTGTAGACCATGCCTCTTATGAACCATTTTAAAAGGTTCAGATCTTCCACGGCGCGCCAAAAGAGGGCGCAAAGATCAGGCGTCGCGATTTCTCTTCGCCTTCTCTGGTCGCCCCTGAGCGGCAGTCTAATTACTTGCCCTTGTCCGAGACGAGTTGGTTCTCTATGAGCATTCCCTTTCTATTAGTCTTTCTTGTTTCCTTCGGCTTAATCGTCGCGACTTACGTCGTGTACCCCCTGGCACTCTCCCTCATTCCCCGTAGCCGGCGATCACTCGACACCAGAGAGGTTTTCGAGCCTACCGTCTCCATCCTCATTGCGGCCTTCAACGAGGGACGCCACATTGAAGCAAAACTTCTCAGTACGCTCGCCGCGGAGTATCCGCGCGACAAGCTCGAAGTCCTAGTCGGATCGGACGGATCTACCGATGACACCGTGGAGAAATTGACCGACCTGAGCGACCCTCGTTTCAGGCTCCACGTATTTGGGGAGAATCGCGGAAAGACCGCCGTGCAGAACGACCTTGTTGCCCGTTCCACCGGCGACATCTTGGTGTTTACCGACGCGGCATCCTTTTTTGCACCCGAAGCCATTCGCAAATTGGTAGACAACTTCAGGGACACGCGCGTGGGTTGCGTCGCCGGCTGCATGCGGTACATTGGGACCGACACCAATCTCACTACGCGTAGTCAAGGTCTCTACTGGCGATACGAAAGCATGCTCCGCAGCTTGGAGTCCCGGATCGGGAGCCTAATTGGCGTGGATGGACCGCTCTACGCCGTGCGCCGCGAATGCTACGTACCCCTCGAGCCGCACATGATCAGCGATCTTCTCACGCCCCTCCTGGTGCTTGAACAACACAGGAAGGTCGTGCTAGAGCCCGAGGCTTTGGTGGACGAGAATCCCACCGAGAAGGTGGAGCAGGAATTCCGCACGCGGCGCCGCGTTGTCCTCCGCGGCCTTACGGGCATCTGGGCCTACCGGAGGCTGTTGAACCCTTTCAAACATCCTCTGCTCGCAGCTCAGCTTTTCCTCCACAAACTCGTTCGTTGGGCTGTAGGTCTGCTTGCCATCGTGAATCTGATGGCCGCCAGTGCCCTCTCATCCCACTGGTTCTTCGTTGCCATTACAGCAAGTTACGGCGTTCTTTTCACTGCCGCGGCGCTCGGCTGGATCCTCGATCGCCGTGGCCTAACCATAAGAGTTTTCGCCGTACCGTACTACTTCATCTTGGTGAATGCCGCCGCCACAATGGCGATAATTGACTTCTGCAGGAGGAGACGCGCCACGACATGGCAGCCAACCCGTCCGTGACGCCGAGGAGCACCTTATGACCGCAACACGACCCTGCGAATCAAAGGACGAGCGCGGCCCTTTGCGCGCTGTCCTATTCAAGTCCCGCGACCGCATGTCCAGGTTCGCCGAGAAGCTCAAGGCCGCCGGCGTGAGCTGCACTGTGCTTGACTTCGAGGGCAGCGACTGGCTTTCCTTTGATTACCGCGGTGTTGACCTAGTGATCTTCTATCCGTCCTTCGTGTACACGTCCAACCACCCGCATGCGCTCCTCGATGTCCGCGACAACCTAAGCTTTATCACGGAGCAGCACCCGCACCTCATTTGCTATCCCGATCCCGCGCTTATCCCCTATTACAACGACAAGTACCGACAGTTCTTGTTTCTCTCCGCCCGCAGGCATCCATGCCCGCGCACAATTCCGCTTCTATCCCTCGAGGCCGTTGAGGCTGCGCATTTGCAGCTCGGCTACCCCATGGTCCTCAAAAACAGATATGGCGCGGGCGGGGCATCGGTGTTTCGCGTCACTAACAAGCGGCAGCTTCTCCATTACTACCGTCTTTCCACGTTGGATCTCTTCAATGTACGCGCAGCGCTGCATTTCACACGGATATGTTTCAATCGATTGTTCCTCTACAATCTCATCAAGGCTCGACGCGCCCAGTACCCCTTCCTCTCTCCTCCGCTCCTTGCCCAGGAGTTCCTGCCGATCGACCGCGATCTTAAGACAGTCGTGCGCAACGGGGAGGTCGTTGAGGCGCACTGGCGTATTCAGGCCACGGCGAACATGTGGAAGATGAACATCGACGCCGGAGGCATCGGCGAGTGGAGTCACGTGCCGCCGGAAGCTTTAGCCGTTTCGCGCACCTTGGCCCAGGACCTCAAAGCCCGATGGCTCAACATTGATCTCATGGAAAGCAATGGGCGCTTTCTAATAAGCGAGTTTTCCCCCGTCTGGCACCACTATGCCTACAAGGAGAAGCCGAGCTTTGTCTACAAGGACGACTATAATATCAAGGTTCCCCTCAAGGTTTCACTCGACCTCGAGCAGATCATCGTGGACTCGCTCATAGAACCCGTGCAGAATCGTACGATGGCCCGTGACTCGCTGACTTCATAGACACCGGCACAATCAACTACTCACAGAGGATGGCTACCTAGCGTACCACTCTTACTGCTCGTGAAGATAAACTCACCGACTCTTTGCAAGCTTACCACCTGCCGCTATAGTAGTGTACCGTTATGACTGCAAAGGCTCTCGGGATCTCCCCCGGCGACCGCCAGCCTCAAAACGCGCTCCCGCACATGTCCAGCATCCCGCGGCCGGTCACAAAGATAACGGCACTCCTCCACCGTAATTTTGCACTCCGGGAAGCTCGTATTCTTCCGCATTTACAAGATTATTCCCGCATCCGCACTCCGTTCCTTGTGCCCCCTTTTCCTTTCCTTTTAAGCAGCTCTCGCGCCTCCTTGTTAAACTTCCCCCGCAGATCTTACGCAGACCACAAAAAGTTGACTTACCTCGACAGACAACCGTTCGTCATTCAGGAGCGTCTCCTATGAAACCTATCCTACATTGCGAACTAGGTTATTTCCCCAATCCTCACTTAAATCAAATCTACGCCGGCTTCGCCTCACTTCATAACGCCGGCATTATCAACCTCGAAGTAAAACGAGTCGCTGCGGACCATACGAAGCCATTGCTCACAGTCATAGTCAATAAGCAATATAAACTCCTTTATGACACTCTCGATGGTTTCAACTGGATTCCCGGTTCTCAACAGGATAATTTACTCTATTTTCGCACCCACTTCAAAGTCGACCTCTATTTTAAAAGAAGCTTCACTCCGACACTCCTAGACTACTGCCCAGAGAACTGCACCGTGTTTCCTCTCGGATTTAATTATCTAATCAGACCGCAGCGTTACTTTCCAGCCCGCTTAACGGACGTACTAAAGGATTTTCTGAAACACAGCACACCCCTCGGTAAATATTGTCACAGAGATTTGTTCTATAGTCGTCGCTACGAGTACTACCCCCTTCCGCATAAAGATACCAAAATTCTCTTCTTAACACGCTTATGGGACCCAGATCAAGTAACCGACGAGCAATTGAAAAATGAGCGGGAAAAGATAAACGTAACTAGAGCCGCGCTCATCAGGGCGTGTAAACAGGAATTTCGCGACTCTTTCATCGGAGGGCTACAGCAAGATCCATTTGCCAAGCAATATGCAAAAGAACTAATAGCACCAGCACGCCTAACAAAAAAAGAACACTTCCTTGAGACTATTAAGCAATGCAATATTTGTATTGCTACAACTGGTTTGCATCAGTCGACTGGTTGGAAATTTGGGGAGTATGTTGCTGCCGCGAGGGCGATAGTTTCGGAACCCCTAAAGTATCAAGTACCAGGTAATTGGCGTGAAGGAAACAATTATCTAGAATTTAACCACTTAGAGGAGCTGATGTATCGAATACATGAACTAATAAGAAACAAAATGAAAATGCTACACATAATGCGGAACAACTATGAGTACTATCTCAATTACCTCCGGCCCGACAACTTAGTTTTAAACACCCTCACAAAAATTTACCTTTGCGACTTATAAGCGCTTGGAGTAGGTCAGCCAGGGCAGGGATTTTCAATCGAGGAACGTCTGGGCATGTAGCTCAAGGACGAGCGGAAGAACTGACGTATTCTAGTCTAGGGGTCTCCAAATGGCCACAAATTACAGCTTTATTCCTTTTTGTACCGAGTGGCGCAAACCAATTCCTCCCAGCCCTGCAAGCAGGGCCGCCGTGACAAACCAGAACCAGATAAAAGCGCAATGCGAGAAGTTCCCGAGGAAGAGGCGCATGACGAGCCCGACCTGCAGACCTCGCACGAGATTGATATACTGCGTCATACTTGAGCCGCTTGCCGCAAGCCGTTTCTTGAGCCGTTGCCCCTCCCTGAACATTATGTAGACAAAATAAAACCACGCGACGCTCCCCATGCCGAGCTCACCGAGTAGCTCCCCGTAGAGATTGTGGGAGCAGAAGTAATAACCGAAGTAAATGCTCCGCGCTCTGGCGAAACACCCGATTCCCACGCCTAGAACTGGGCGTTTCATCATCATCGATATGCCGTTGACGAGTCCCAAGTAGCGGTCGCTGCTCGAACGGCTTCCGTGAATGCCGTGGCTTATCGTGCTCATATGATCCATATACTGCCGACCCGCAAAGGGAAGCAGCAAGATCAATATTATCGCGAAACCGAGGGCTACTTTCGCGCGGTTGCGCGCGCAATAAATGACCGCAACCGTCATCAGTACGATACCGAGGAAGCCGCCGCGCGAACGGGAAAGAACGATACCCGTCACCATGGCAAAAAAACAGAGCCAGAGAATCAGGCGCTTCCATTTCCCCCGTGCCGCAGAAGCCCAGAAGAACGTCAACGGAATACCCTGATTCAGGATGTTCGCGAGAGCGACGTGGCCGGCGCCGTCCCCGAACCGCGCAGTCGCTACGGCTCCGTAGCCGTGCTCGGTCGTGGTTCCCTGCATATGCGAGGATATCGTATCGTACGCCATCCATGTCGTGTTAAGGATGAACGCCCAGACAAACAGCTCCACATCGTGGCGGTCGCGGAGCGAGCAGACGATCATCACGTAAAATAGCGCAAGCTTGAGGAGATCGTAGCCGCCCGCTTCCCAGGACTCCGAGACGGATACCGCTTGCGGCACCGACAACATGCCAACCAGAAATAAGATCCAGAAGGCTTTGTTGACGGGGCTCCTGTCCGGCAACGCACGTGTCAGGCCCTCCTGCGCGAAGAAGACACGCGCCAGGACGAACAGTGCAGCCCAGAGTTCGAAACGCATCGCCCCCAGTGCTGGATACATGTCGCCGAGCCTCGCGTTGAGAATGATGAAGTACGCGATCGCACCATAGACGGGCCGCTTGAACGTAGCAAGAAGACAGGCGAAGGTCACGATCGGAAGGATGATCTGAATGGATTCGGCCGATGGCAACATGCTTTCAGTCCGTTTTCGCAGGGCCGCGGCGCAAGGAGAAAACCCCCGGCCCCGAGACCGCGTCTCCTCCAGCCTGACTGCGCCTTCCGCCGCTCATGTAACCTAGTTTCCGTCGAAGGGCCACGCCCCGAAATCGTTCTGCCAGATCCGAGCCAGATCCTTCTCCAGCAGCCGGTGAATCCTGCTCGTGCGCTTCATGGTCATGCGCCGCGAGATCCTTTCCCTGTGATGATCCTTGACCTCCTCCGGAAACGGCAACAGCTCCAGATTCACGAAGCCGCTGGCGCCTTCGCCGTCTTTGACCGTGATCAGCACTTTGCCGTTGTATCGGCTCGGCGAGGAAGGAACATCGAGGATCCCCTCCTAAAACGCCTTGATGATCCCCCGCGCCAGTGATCCGCCTCGCAGGATCTCGATCGCCTGCATCATCCCATGCACATTGCGTTCAAGCAAGCTCTCTCCTGAAGAACATGCCCAGAATCCGGCGATACAGCCTTGGCAGCCAAGATGCCGTCATGAGTGAGGGCAACGCCCTCGGTGTTGTCTTCCTTGGCGGGAAGGTGAATCGACTCCACCGGGGTTTTGACGGCGCCGGTCGGAAACTGACCCACCTTGGCGGTGAGAATTGACCCACCTGCGCGGTTGCGTACTGGAATTCGCGCGGCGGATTTGCCTGAAGGGGAGCCGATATCGGCGCTGCGTCCAGTGGGCGCCGGGCGCTATTTCTCCGCCGGTGGGGCGGAAGCCCTCTTCGCCTTTGCGGAAGGGTACGATCTGCCGTTGATCTTGATGACGGTGGCGTTGTCGACGACGCGATCGAGCACCGCCATCGCCAACGGCGGATCGCCGAGATAACTTCCCCAGGCGTCGAAGTCGATGTTTGTGATGACGATGGTCGAGAGCTTGCAGCGGCGCGCATCGATGACCTTGTACATAAGGCTCGAGGCCACCGGACTCTCCTGCCGCTCGATTTTGTCCAGGCCGAATTCGTCGATGATCAGCAGCTCATAGCGGTCGTAACGCCGCAGCCGTTGAGGAAGCGTCTTGTCGGCAAGGCCGGCGATGAGATCCTGGAGCAGCGCCGCGCTCGTTATGTACCTTACCCGATAACCCAGCACGCAGCCCCGCCTCCCGATCGCCTGCATCAAGTGGCTCTTGCCGACGCCGCTTTGGCCGATGACGACTATGTTCTCGCGCCGGCGGACGAAATCGCATGTCGCCAGCGCTTCCATCTGCGTACGGTCGATCGCACGCCGGTTGAATTCCCAATCGAAGGTCTCAAGCAGCCTGACTGCGCTGAAGCGAGCCTCGTGGATTCGCCGTTCGATGGCACGTTCCCGCCGCCTGTTGGCTTGTGCCCCTATAAGTGACTCCAGAAACTCCAGGTGCGACAAACGATGTCGTTCGGCCTGTGTGACGGCGGCATCGATGTCTTCGCCCTTCACCGGCACGCACAGGACGGCGAAGTGCCCCAGAATGCGGTCGTGCAGTTCCTCGTTACTCGGCTTTTCAGGGCGCTTCGTCATGGTGCCCGTCCTTCGTAGGCGGATAGATCTCTTCGTAGTCCTTCGTCGAACGCGGCACGATGGGTGTATCGCCGAAGCAGTCGCTTATCCGGCGCGCCTCGCGCTCACCCACGACCTCGATCGGCGGCTTCGGTACCGCATTGGCCGCCAGAATGCGCTCGACGGCGTGTACCGAATAGGCGCCAAAACGCACCGCACGCTCCAAGGCCGCGACGAAATCAGCACGCTGGTAGGTGCCGAGAAGCATCAGCACTTTCCAGGCCTCGTCCTTTCCATACCGGCGGTGGGCCACGAGCCCTTCCAGGAAACGCACTCCCCTCTGGCCGAATTCCTCGTACCGTGACTTCAGAAGCTCGTGCTTCTTACGCAGATCATCGCCAGGCGTGTGTGCCTTGTCGATGCAACGCGTTCCGGTGATACCGCGCGGCACGAGCGCATGGCGCGCAATCTCCGTGATCTTCGGGCTATAGACCATGAGCGCCGTCTCCGTGATCTTCACCGGCAAGAGGCTGCCTATGTACTGCCAGGGGACGGAATAGAAATTCCCCAGGTAGTGGACGCCGCCCTCCGCGTTCACCACACGGTACGCCACCTCCGCCGTGTCGTAATCGTGCGCCGGCAACGCGAGCAGGTGCGCGCGCTCTTCTTCGTACATCTCGATCGGCGGTCGGTTCGTTTCCGCGTTCGGTCGCACGTCGGCCACGTTGGCCAGCCACCATTCCGTCACCTCGTTCAGGTGCGCCAGCGACCGAAACGTGCGGCCGTTGAGCAGATTGGTGTCTACGAAGAGAAATGGGCGCTCGACCTTCCCCTTTGTCTGCGGCCGTCTTCGCCTGCACGCCCACGGGCGGTAGCCGTAATGCGTGCAAAAGGCGAGAAACCTGGGATTGTAGATCGGCTCCTCGTCCTCGTACCTCAGCACCACGACCTTCATGCCGTCGTACAGGCATACCTCGGCAATGCCACCCAGGTATTTGAAAGCTCGCACGTGCTCCCGTACCGTCGTCGTGAAATCCTGCGCCTCGACCCAATGGTGGTAGCGACGCCGCGAGTACCCGAGGATGTAACTGAAGAGGTACACCCGCCGCAGCCCCTCCTCCGTGAAGGCGATCGTAAACGGCGAGTAATCCATCTGCGCCTGATACCCCGGCTTGGTTTCGAAACGCAACGACGGCTCCGTCAACGGCCGCGGCCTCAGCTCTCGGACCCGTTCCTTGACGATCGTGTAGCCGCCGGTGAAGCCCGCTTCCCGCAGCTCCTCAAGCACCCGTTGCGCCGTGATGTCCTGATACCTGTCCAAAAGCTCCCGAATCCTCTCTTCGTGGGCATCCAAACAGCTTGGACGCCGCACGGCCAGCGCCAAGTCCGGATGCGCGGCACCCTCGTCCCGCTCCTTCTGGACGGACTTGAGCACCGACCTGACCGTATTGCGGGATATTCCCAGTTGCTTCGCGATGCCGCGAATCGGCACCCGCTTACTGCGTAAGGACACAATCTCGTTGCGCAGCTCCTGCTTCATGCCGTACGACCTCCGTGTGGAATTCCTCGGCCAGGTCCGCCATCACCCGCGCTTCGCTGACGAGCCGTTCGACATGTGGCGCCAGTATGCCGCGATCGCCCCGGGACAATTCCGCGAGCCCTCGAAACTGAAACCACGTCGCCATGCGCGCAAGCCGGTCAAGCAGAATCGCGAGATCTTTCGAGAGCCTGTTCCCGGCGACCGTCAAACGCGGGTCGGACGTGGGCACGACTTCCGCGTGCGCCTGGCCGATGGCCTCACGTGGCTTCCGGAGCACAAACTCCCGCTGCGTCGTATCCGCCGACGCCAGAAAGAGATCGACGACCTGGCGCACTTCCGCCGCGCAGAGTGCTTCCCGGCGCATCGCGGCGAGCACCTCGACCTGGTTGCCCGCGGGCAACCGCGTCAGCTGGCGCGCGGCCGTCGGCGACAGCAGCCCCAGCCGCAAGTCGTCTTTGGCCTCGGCCGCCAGACGCTCAAGCAGCGCCAGGCGCCGGCAGACCCAGCTCTTGTGCCGGCCGAGCAGCTCCGCCGTCTCTA
>ERZ1026792.545-NODE-545-length-30040-cov-6.831745_pt1 | contig 30040 bp, 24 predicted proteins | sample MGYA00520884_ERZ1026792 | MGnify/ENA primary metagenome ERZ1026792 (study PRJEB33270, sample SAMEA104284473) | anaerobic digester metagenome | biome: Anaerobic digester microbiome; feature: mesophilic sludge digester; material: Anaerobic digester biomass | place... | reverse complement strand
CGGCATTCAAGCGGCGTTGCCGCTCATCGAGATGCGGCAGAACCGCCTCGAAATAGGCAGTCAGTGCTTCATCGGTGACATCCACACACCCAAACTACATCGCGCGTATAATCCAATGGCGGACCCTATCGCCACGACAGATGATAAACCGAGCGGCGTGACGCCAAACGCGAAATTAAGCGCCTGAAAGACCCGAGAGGTCCGGCGATGCCCGATCGAAGACGCTACACCGAATGTGGGCGACATGTGCCGTTCAGCGCCATGGTGATCGTCAGCTTTCGGCCAGCCGCACGTAGACTTCGAATGGTGGGTGCGTCAGTCCGAGTCCGAGTGGCATCCAACGAGCGCATCTTGGCCACTCGTCGGCGACGCGGGCGGCACCGGTGCGCTCATAGTTGACGTAGAGCGGCGAGCTGACAATCACCACGTCCACGTCGGAGTCGGTCAGCGCCTCAAAGGGAGCCCTACGGGTCTTGCGTGGGAGCGACCCCACCCAATAGGTGTCCGAGTCGGTAGGGGCCTTGATACCGGGCACCATGTCGTAGAGCCCTGGCATGTACGGGATGACGGCTACGGTGTCACCCTTTCGGATGCAAGGCTTCGATGCACCGTCCGCGTCGTTGGGGAGCGGAGGAGCGACCTCCTCATTGATGAAAGAGGCCAGCACTCCCGCCTGTCGTCGGGTCCATGCGTTGTTCAATTGGGGGTCGGACGTGTGATCTACCGCGATCACCTGAACACCGAGCATGAGCACCACTATCAACGGGAGAGCCAGCTTTGGAACCTTCGGGAGGAGGCGGCCCCAAACCTGGTCGGCAGTCATGACGATCGCCCCAAACATGAATGGAACGACAGGGAGCAGGTAGCGGGTGTTGGTGGACGACAGGGCGTTGCCACGCAACCCGCTCTGCAAGAACAAGACGACTGCGCCCAAAAAAATGGCACCTATTGCGCTGCGACCCAGGCGTGCCGGATCTCGATCTCCTCGCCTCCAGAATCCCATTGCCACCAGCACAGTTCCCCAAAGAACGACGGCCTCCAGAGCTGCCATCATCGCCAACCCATAGGTAGGGTCCATGAGGCTGATCGGCCGTTCTTGAGTGAGGGGGTTTTGCAGCGTATTGACGATGTCTTTGAGGTAGTCGGCTTGAAAGATCCGGCTGAAGTAGTAGTCGGATAGTTTTTTTGAGCCGGGAACGAAGCGCCCGACCCACACCTGAAACACGACGATACCCGCCATGGCACCAGTGCCAACTGCGATGATCGGCGCGAACCGCCTGAGGGTGCTTCTCCCATAGGTCAAGAGCCTGTTTGTGCTGGGCCACCCCCCCTGATCTCGAAGCCGCAGCTTGGCGGGTTCGAGGCGCTGCATAATGTAGAAAGCACAAGCGAGGTGGCCCGGTAGGAACGTCGGCTTCGCAAGGGCGACCGCGAAGGACACAGCCACCAACAACCACGCCGACGACCGGCTGTCTGCTACCCGGCGAGCGGCCAGAAGCAGCGCCACACCAGCGGGGATAGCCAGCGCGTCGTTGCTGACGAACGAATGGGCCAACACGAAGCCAGAGGTGCCTACGATGACGAGCGTTCCCGCCGCTACGATCGATGGTGATACCCGCAGCCGGGCACCGAGCCAGAGCAGCGAGACGACAGACAGCACGGTGAACATCAACCCGGCCACGCGGTAGGTGTCGACCAACGGGTCAAGGTCGGTCACCTTGTCTACCACCTTGACGGCCAACGCCAGCGGTCCATAATAGACGGGCGTTTGCTGCGCCTGTTGGGCATTGAACTCACCGTTGAATTCGGCGAGCCGGGGCGGAGTGAAGCACTCGTAGCGAGAACCGGTGGGATATCCTGGATTGAGGCTGCTGCCCCAGACTCGGTATCGGTCACAGCGAATAGCCGACGACAGCTCGGGGCTCATCGTGTCGTCGTGTGAGGCAAGGTGGCCTTGACGCAACTTTTCGGCGTGGGTGATATGGGCCCCCTCGTCCAAGCCCATACCCGGCACCTGGAGCGCGAGAAAGCCGATGAAGGCAATGACCACCAGGACTGTGCACACCCACACGGTCCATGCCCGCCAGTGTCGCGAACTGCCTAGATTCATACTGTTACGCACTCGCAAACTGCACGCCGGGCCGGGTTTGATTGTCGTGCGTCATCCCGTCGTTGCCAGCACCACGGAGTTGGCCCCTGTTGAACTCAATCACGGAGTTGAAGCTACTGCACCATCGAACGCTAGCGTGAAGCGGTGCCTCGGCTGACCCCAAGCCCGACCTGGCGATCCGGGCTAGAGCGGACCGCCCGGAGCGCCGCAGCGACGCTGAGTGCTTGGTCGAAACGCCTCGCAGGAGTCCCCGGGCTCCGTCCAGTTGCCGCAACGGCCGGAACCCTGCTGGTGGTGTTCGTCTCGTGGAAGGCATGGCAAGGAGCCCAGTTTGACGACGTCTCGGTTCCAGCGCTCATCGCCGTGGCGGCATTCGCCGTTCCGTTGGTGCTGGCGGCGGACGGCGCCGAGTTCGCCATCCAGGGGGCGATGGTGGGGGTACACCTGCCAGCGGTTGAGTCGGTGCGTCAGGTCAGTCGGGCCAACGTAGCCAACCTGTTGCCGCTTCCTGGCGGACCGGTATTGCGCCACCGTGTGCTGGCATCTCGGGGTGCCACCCAACGAGGTGCAGTTCGAGCCCAACTGATGACAGGCGTCTGGTGGCTCACCTGCGGCATGACCGTGACGGGGGTGGCGCTGATTGTCGCAGCCGACCGATGGTGGATCGGTGGGCTGGGGTTGATCGTCGGACTGGTATTCGGGGGGATCGGCTGGACAATCCGACCACGGCTTGCAACCGCTGGCCAATTGGCGCTGCTCATGACGGTCGAGCTGGTGAAGGTGCTCATCGGAGCGACTCGGCTTTGGATTGTCGCACTGCTGCTCGGTGCCAAGCTGGGATGGTTGGGTGCCCTGACGACGGCGTTCTCGACTCCGGCGGCTGCAGCACTAGGCATTTTCCCGTCGGGTATCGGCGCACGCGAGGCGCTGGTCGGCGGGGTGGCGGGCCTGATAGGAGCCGATGCGGCCCTGCTCTTCCTCGCTGCCACCATCGAGCGGGTGGTGGCCACGGTGGCAATGCTGCCGGTCCTGGTCTGGGCAATGTGGGGGCGAAGCCGAGAGCTGTCCGCCTTGTGATGTCAAGCGACGAACCCCTCAAGCGAGGGCGAGTGAACGACGAAATGCTACCGAGCTTTCCGGACGAACGGCACCCGAATACGCTCCCAGTTGGCGATGTGAAGGTGGCAGTCGCTGGATGGATCGGCTCGACCAACCTGGGCGACGAGTTGATTGCCCAGGCCGTGTGTCGTCAACTGGTCAATCTCGGGGCCGATCCGCTGGCGATCACGATCGACCCCGAACGCACTGCTGCGCTCCTTGGCGTGGCCAGCGTGGAACACCATCGAGTCTGGGACACCCCAAGGCTCGTTGGAACGCTCCGCTCGGTGGACGGGGTGGTCTTCGGGGGCGGGGGGTTGATCCAGGATGAGACCGGCCCTTTGAATTTGCCGTTTCACCTGGGACGCCTCGCACTTGGACGGCTACTCAACCAGCCGTGGGCTGGTGTCGGCCTGGGGGTCGGGAACGTCAGCCGTCGATCTGGCCGTCAGATGGTTCGACGGGTCATGACCGGCGCTCGGGCCATCACCGTTCGAGACCCCGCTTCCCAGGACCGGCTGCGACAGCTGGGGATCGACTCGGTATTGGCCGCCGACCCCGTCGTCGCTTGGAATGGGGTCGAAGGCACCCAGGGTACCGATGAGGTGATTGCGGTCTCGGTGCGAAGGCCCAACGTGCCCGGTCAACGGACACTGTCGACTGCACCACCGCTCGACGGTGCGTGGATGGCCAACATGTCCCGCACGATTGATGCGGTTGCGAGCAGCCTTGGACTCGCGGTGCGGTTCGTCGCGTTCGAAGCTGAGCAAGATGGCGAACTACATCGACAGCTGGCACAGCGGATTGGTGCCGAATGCCAGCTCGTCGAGCCAAACGCCGACACCGTGCTGGCCGCTGTCGGAAGCGCCCGGGCGGTGTTCACGATGCGGTACCACGGTGCGTTGGCGGCGCTCATCCATGGCCGACCGGCTGTGCTCGTCGACTACTCCCCCAAGATGGCCGACCTTGCCGCCGACCTCGACGGAGCGATGCCTGCGCTTCCGGTAGGGGTCCCGGATGCGGGGCTTGCAGTCCAGGCTATGGACCGAGCCGTGTCCCGAGCCGACGACCTGCCGGAACACTTGGAGCGACTCGTCGCCAGAGAGTCCGAGAACGCAGCTGCCCTTGAACGGCTCGTGTCGCCAGCCAGCCGATAGAAAGGCCGCTCAGCTCAACTCGATCAGCCGATCGACCACGATGCCGCTCGGCGTGACCTCGGGGCGCTCCGCTTGACGGCGATACCGATCGGGGTCGCCAGTCACCTCGTCAACCACACCGGCGTCGTAGTTGGTGAGCACGACATTGGCTCCCAAACCCTCATCCCGTTCGGTGGCTGCGCGCCAGAGCAGCGTCGGCACGCCGAGGACAGCACATTCCTCCTGACTCGAACCGCCATCGGTCAGCACCCACGGTGCCGAAGCGGTCGCCTTGATAAACTCATCGTGCGGTATCAATGGCCCGACATCAGCATCGCTTCGCTGGACGCGCTCCCACAGACCCGCCTCGCGCAGTGCATTCTCGGTGGGTTGATGGACGAGGAACCGGACGGGCTCGCGAAGCGCCAATCGCTCGATCGTGTCGACCAGGTTCACCAATCGGGCGCGTCGATGCAGGTTCTCGACCCGATGGACGGTGATCAAGGCAGGGCCCCGCGTGGTGGGCTCGGCTGGCCAGACGTGGCCGATCGCCTCCGAGGACGTGTTGTGCCCGGTCGGAACGATGTCACGGTCTGCAAAGCGGGCCCGCAGGTTTCGTTCGGCGGCACCATTGGGCGGGAAGTAGGTGTGTGCCAGCCGCATCACTGCCCGGCGGGTGAGTTCCTCCGGAAACGGATGAAACACCGACTCCGAGCGCAGACCGGATTCGAGGTGGGCAACCGGGATGCCAGCCCGGCGGCCCAACAGTGTGGCAATGATCGTCGAGGGCGTATCGCCGTGGACCAGGCAGACGCCGCCCATTCCGCCGAACACGTGCTGGCGCGCTTGACGACGTGAACGAAGATGTTTCATCAGCCGACCGGCCCACTTCGCGGCGTCGCCGATCGAGGCAGCCTCGGTCTGGCTGTCGAGCCGGAGGTCGGGCTCCCGAACGCCCAATTGGGTGCGAAATGAAACGGGAAGCGTGCTGTGCTGCCCAAGGTCGACGAGTCGGTACGGAACGTCGCGCCGGTCAAGCTCCCGCATTGCCGGCGCTGTCTTGATATACTCGGCTTTCGTGCCGATAAGCAAGTGGATCACTTTGGCGGACTGTCAGAGAGAGCATTCGGCGACGTTGACGCCAGGTAGAGCAGGCGAGCCATTTCGAGTCGGAGGCGTGTGATTCGGTCCAGAATCATGCCCGTCGCTACCAAACCAAACCCGAACGCGATAGCCGCGCCAGCGACGATGAGCGTCGGCTGGCGAGCCACCAGGCCCGTCTCGGCAAAGTCGATCAGCACCGGCATCAGGGCTGCCGTTGCGGCGAGGATCGTGACCAGGCCAGCGACCGAGAAGGTGAGTAGCGGCCTCCAGTCGCGGAACAGCCGCAGCAGCCGCCGCAGGATTCGCCAACCATCCCGAACGGTGCTGAGCTTGCTCACCGAGCCCTCGGGTCGTTCCGAATAGCGGACGCTGATCTCGGCGTATGGCAGACCCATGGCAGCAGCATGAGCGTTCATGTCCGCCTCGACCTCAAACCCGGCGGTCAGGCTCGGGAAGGTCTTTACGAATCGACGTGTAAACACGCGGTATCCACTGAGCGTGTCGTCAAGGTGCAAGCCGAACAGGGTGCGGAACGTCCACGAGAGCATCCGGTTTCCGAACTCGTGGCCAAGGCGGTGAGCTCCGGGTTCGGCTTCGCGCTTGCCAACCACCATGTCGGCGCCCCGCTCAATCAATTCGTCGATCAGCACCGGTGCGGCCTTGGGGTCATAGGTGCCATCACCGTCAACGAGAACGAAGTAGTCGGCCTCGACGTCGGCGAAGAGCCGCCTCACCGCATAGCCCTTGCCCCGCCGAGCTTCGGTGATCACTTTGGCGCCGTGATCCCTGGCGATGGCGGCAGTCCCGTCAGTGCTTCCATTGTCAGTTACGTAGATCGATGCGAAGGGAATTTCTGAACGAAGGCTAGCAATGACTCCACCGATCGTCGTCGCTTCGTCATGGCAAGGGATAATCACCGCAACCGTGCCATGCGTCGCCGACTCGGCGTCAAGCCGGATAGTGGCCTCGACGTCGTGCCGGTTAGTCATGTCGTCAGCCGAAAGCGCCACGGCCGTAATGCTACCAGCGCGACCGAGATTGGGTCCCACCGGTGCCTCAGCGCTGATGATCTCGCCGCGACCGCGTTTCGTCGCGACCGCTGCTCAGTTGGCGTCCCCGGACTCCCAGCCTTGGTTGGGGCCCGCCAGGAGATTAGTTGGGCGTTAGAGGGTGTGGGCTTATGGTGTAGTTCCAGTCGCCGTGCCATTCGTGTGGTGTGATCGGGATGGTCTCGAATTGGGTGTCGGTGATCTTGACGCCTTTGGGGTAGACGTGGGCGTCGTAGGCGGCTTGGATCGTGAGTCCGCCTTGGGTGGTCGTGGCTGAGATCAACTTGACGACGGTGCGGATGTTGGTGAGGGGACGGCCTCGCCAGTTGATCGTGATGAAGCTGAACATCCGGTGCTCGATCTTGTTCCATTTCGAGGTGCCGGGCGGATAGTGCGCGACGGTGATCTCGAGACCGGTTCGTTGAGCGAGTTGGGCGAGGTGCCATTTCCAGGCTCGGACGCGGTAGCCGTTCGACCCGCCGCAGTCGGCGGTGATCAACAGACGTTTGGCGTCAGGGAACTTGTGTTTGCCGAGGGTGTCCCACCACTTGGCGATCGCTGCTACGGCGAACTCGGAGGTGTCGGCTGTGTCACCGACCGATACCCAACCATCGTTGTTGGTCACGTCGTACACGCCATAGGGGATGGCTTTGCCCAACGCCGGGTCAGGAAAGTCATGGACGTCGGTGCGGACCGGGTCGCCTTTGGGCTGGTATTCGGTGCCACCGTTGGACTTGTTGCCTAGCAGTTCCTTCTTTTTGGTGTCGACGGAGATCACTGGATCACCGGTGCCGATGAACGCGTCGACGAGCTCCGCTAGGTAACGGAACTGGCCGTCGCGGTCGGGATGGGTTGTCCCTTCGGCCTGTTTCGATGGGGCCTGCAACGAATAGCCGTGTTGGGCCAACAACTGTCGGACAAGCTCAGCAGACGCCTCAAAGCCTTGGGCTTTGACCTCGCGTGAAAGCTCGTAGGTCGACTTGAGCGTCCACAACAACGCCGACATCGGATGACCACGCGTAGTTGGGGACACCAGTTTCTCGATCGCTTCCCACAGGCCGGGCTGTTTCTCGACCGCCGGTTTGTCACCGGCCCCTTCGGCACGGACCCGGTCGGTGACCTCAGCACCGTTCTCGATCTCGTTGGCGCCTTTGATCACCGTCGACCGAGACATGCCCGTCGACTCCGCCACCCTGGTCCGGCCGCCACGCCCCAACATGATCGCCATCGCACCGGCATTCAAGCGGCGTTGCCGCTCATCGAGATGCGGCAGAACCGCCTCGAAATAGGCAGTCAGTGCTTCATCGGTGACATCCACACACCCAAACTACATCGCGCGTATAATCCAATGGCGGACCCTTGGTCTCCTTCTGGATTGCCACTCGTCATAGTCCCCGGGTCGCAAATCTCGCTTTCCCTTGAGCGGTCAGTCAAAGTACCCGAGTTGCCTTCGGTGCCATTGCTCCAAATCTAAAGGATGAGTATAGCCTGCACAGCCTGGAACCGGGTTGAGCTCCCTGAGGGCGGCAAGAAGCGCAGTCGCAAAATACTGGGTTTCTCTATTCAGGGTCAGGTCATACAGTTCATTGGCCAGATCGCAGAATTCACCATCGCTGGCGTGACCCGCAACGAGGTCGTCAGCCTGCGCATAGGTCGAGGTCGGACTTGCGTCACGTGCGATGGCAATCGAATTTGCATTGAATTGAAACTGCAGCGAGACCAATACGGTGAGGAGGACCAACGCTCCGCGAAAGTGAATCGGATTGGCGTGCCGGGAGGTCATCTCAACGAACGCCCAACAACCGGTCGCCAGAAACAGATAGCCGATAATACCATCTCGCCAAGGGGCCAACGGCTGGAAACCAATCTGTTGCTGACTCACGCTCAAAGCGCTCATCCCTGCTGTAGCGGACCATGCGATCGCTAACGTGCCGAGAACCACTATGGCCGCTTGACCAGGACGCTGTACCGACACCCCCGAGGGTGCCAAACGAATTGCAAGCCACGCTGCGACCCCGACCCCGACCCCAACAATCCCGGCGAGAGCTGCGCTGCCAGGCGTGACATCCAGATTGCTCAGGTTCAGGCTCCAGTAGGTAGGAAACAATGCAGAGAGGAGGCGGGCACCGAAGGCTGGCACGGTGCCAGCAGTCAGCGCCGCCTCCGAGCCCGCGTAACACTCCTGCACATTGCAGGAGCGCTGCACCAAGAGCCGGATCGGCACGAAAACGACCAAGAAACCGGTCAGAAATGGTAGGCACGCCCGCCACGAGACTTGCATCCGGTCAAGCCGCCTCGATCGAAAGCGTACCCCTCCAATTGCCGCTGGCACCACCAGTACAGATGCGTAGGTCAAGTCATAGAAGCACGCAGCCACTATCCCTATACCGACTGCGGTCGCTAGCATCCCGCGGGTCGATCGGCAACCGAGCTGAATCGAAACCGTGGCAGCAAAGCAAACGATCGCCAGACTCATCAAACCTTGGACCGGAAAAAAGGCCAATGGTTGATAACTCCAGGTTGCGATTGTGGCACAGGCGCCAGCGCTGGCCATAATTCCCACCACGCGGGGAAATGCTGGCGAGCGTTCGTGTCCCGACGTCTCGACGGCGCGCCATAACCCGGCAATGCAATACGCCGCGAACCACAACGCCAGCGTGCGAACGAACGCGTGCACCAAGGGAAGCGGCACTCGCAATAGGTCTGCCAAGCCTTTCGCGTACACGAACTCAAAGGAATACATGATTCGACCCAGGGGCCGAATGTTCCCTAGCTCGAGAAAGGGCCGGACATCCAGCAGGTTTCCCCTAATGATCTTGAGCGGGTTGAGGCCGTAGCGAGCCGTCATGGTGTAAGGATCCCGCATTTCATCGCCGAACCGCGGGGCTTGAAACAGGACGTAAGGTGGGATTGAGACCAGAGCTGCCGATACCACCCGAGCCATCTGGCGGTGGAGCGCTAGCTTCTCTACAGACATGAGGGGCGGGCAGAGTCCACGTCCACCACGATACCAGCCTTACTTCGACCAACCGATCAGCATCCCATGCTGAGCGGTCGGGCTTCAGCCACCGGGGGAACGGTGGCCAGGCTGTAGTCGCCGTCGACCACGTCGACGGTGACGCTTGAGTCCTCGGTCACCGCACCCTCCAGGATGGCCATGGCGAGGCGGTCGCCGAGCTCCCGCTGGATGACCCGCTTCAGCGGCCTGGCCCCGGAGTCGGGGTCGAAGCCTTCGTTGGCCAGCCGGGCTCGGGCGTTCTCGCTCAGTGTCAGCTTGATGCGGCGATCGACCAGCCGGCGGCGCAGGCGGTCGAGCTGGATGTCGACGATCTGGTTGATGTCGTCACGGGTGAGTTCCCGGAACCGGACGATGTCATCCAGGCGGTTGACGAACTCGGGCCGGAAGAAGTCTCGGGGGTCACCCGGCAGGTTGGACGTCATGATCAGCACCACGTTGGTGAAGTCGACCGTGCGACCCTGACCATCGGTAAGACGGCCATCGTCGAGCAGCTGCAGCAGCACGTTGAATACGTCGCTGTGGGCCTTTTCCACCTCGTCGAGCAAGACGACGGAATATGGGCGTCGACGCACCACTTCGGTGAGCTGACCGCCCTGGTCGTAACCGACGTACCCCGGAGGGGCACCAATCAGGCGACTGACCGAGTGCTTCTCCATGTACTCGGACATGTCGATGCGCACCATTGCCCGTTCATCGTCAAACAGGTAGTCGGCCAGCGATCGAGCCAGCTCGGTTTTGCCGACGCCGGTGGGCCCGAGGAACAGGAACGAACCGATGGGGCGGTCGGGGTCGGAGATGCCCGCCCGGCTGCGGCGGATGGCGTTGGCGACGGCGGTGACCGCCTCGTGCTGGCCCACCACGCGGTGCTCCAGCACCTCCTCGAGACGCACCAGCTTGGCCATCTCGCCTTCCATCAGGCGGCTGACGGGCACGCCGGTGACGCGGCTGACCACGACGGCCACATCCTCCTCGTCCACCTCTTCTTTCAGCATCTGCTTTTCGGCCTGCAGCACGGCGAGCTCAGAACTCGCCACTTCGATCTCGCGTTCCAGCTGCGGCAGCTGGCCGTATCGGACCTCGGATGCCCGGCTGAGGGTGCCTTCTCGCTCGGCCCGGTCGGCGTCGGAGCGAAGGTCATCCGCCCGCTCCTTCATCTCCTGGATCTCGTCGATCTTGGCCTTCTCGGCGGTCCAGTGGGCCTTCAGGCTGTCGAGCTCCTCGTTGAGGTTGGCCAACTCTTCGTCCAAGGCGCCAAGCCGCTCAGCGGAGGCAGCATCGGACTCTTTGGCGAGCGCCACCCGCTCGATCTCCAGCCCGCGAACCCGCCGGTCGATCACGTCGATCTCGGTGGGCATCGAGTCGATCTCGATTCGCAGCGTGGAGGCGGCCTCGTCGACCAGGTCGATGGCCTTGTCGGGCAGAAAGCGGCCGGTGACGTACCGGTCGGACATGACCGCCGCCGCGACGAGGGCCGAGTCCTGGATGCGTACGCCGTGGTGCACCTCGTAGCGTTCCTTCAGGCCTCGCAGGATGGCCACGGTGTTTTCGACCGAGGGCTCCTCCACCAGCACCTGCTGGAAGCGGCGTTCCAGGGCAGCGTCCTTCTCGATGTGCTTGCGGAACTCGTCCAGCGTGGTGGCACCCACCATGCGCAGTTCGCCCCGGGCCAGCATTGGCTTGAGCATGTTGCCCGCGTCCATCGAACCTTCGCCGCTGGCCCCTGCGCCCACCACGGTGTGCATCTCGTCGATGAACGTGATGATCTCGCCGTCCGATTCGGTGATCTCGCGCAGCACGGCCTGCAGGCGTTCCTCGAACTCACCCCGGTACTTGGCGCCGGCCACCATCGCCGCCAGGTCGAGCGCGATCACCCGCTTGTTCTTCAACGACTCGGGAACGTCCTCCTCCACGATGCGCTGGGCCAGGCCCTCGACGACGGCGGTCTTGCCGACGCCGGGCTCACCGATCAGCACCGGGTTGTTCTTGGTCCGGCGGCTGAGCACCTGGATCACGCGACGGATCTCCTCGTCGCGGCCGATCACCGGATCGAGCTTGCCGGTGCGGGCCGACTCGGTGAGGTCGCGCCCGTACTTCTCCAGGCTCTGATAGGTGTCCTCGGGGTTTTCGTTGGTCACCCGCTGGCTGCCCCGAACCTCCTGCAGCGCCGACAGCACCTGGTCGCGGTCGACCTGCCCCAGGCGGCGGCCGCCGCCAGGCCGCTTCTGGTCGGCGTCCACCAGGGCCAGCAGCAGGTGCTCGGTGGAGAGGTATTCGTCGGTCATGTCCTTGCGCAGAACAACGGCAGCGTCGATCAACGCCGTGAACTCTCGCCCAAACCGGGTCTCGCCGCCGTGGGACTGGGGCAAGGCCGCCACGGCCTCGTCGGCGGCATTACGGACCGCCACCGGGTCCAGCCCCAGACGCCGGATCAGGGGCAACACGATGCCCTTGTCCTGACGGAGCAACGCTCCAAGCAGGTGATCAGGGGTGATCTCGGGGTTTGCGCGCTCCCGGGCCGCGGCCTGGGCGGTCTCGACGGCATTGCGGGTCAGTTGGGTCCAGGTATTGGGATCGAGGGGCATGTTGTCGACCTCTCTGTCGATGCGGGGTGGGCGGTGGCAGGCAGCAGCATCCCGAAACGCCCAACCAAACTTGATGGTAGGACGCTTAGGTTTTCTGTGCCCTTATTGTAACCCGCCCAACCATCGTTCGCATTCCCCGAGGCCCCAACAACCGCCACCAAACCAAGGGCGCGCACCCTCCGCTACCGTGACGATCTCATGGCAGACGACGAAGATCGCTTTGACACGGTTTCCGCTCCGCCACAGCGCCTCCCGGCCCGCACCGCCCTCCGGCTCGTGGTGGCCGGCTGCGTCACCATGGCGGTCGGGGCGGCGCTCCTCATGGTGACGGTGGGGCTGTTCGACAACTCGTTGGACCGTGCGAACGAGCGCAGCTCTCGGGACGGAGAACTCGAGGCCGAGGTGTCCGCCGGCGAAACCTCCTTCGTCGACCTGGACGGCCCACGGGTGTGGGAACTGTTTGGGCTGGTTGATCCAGCCGGCAACGACCCGATCGTGCCCGAAGACGTCGCCATGCCGGCCGTTCGGATCACCGACTCCAACGGCACGGTGGTGCCGCTCCTCAGCGGCGGGACGACCACACGGCGTTTCGAAGGCGATGTAGTGGGGGTCAGCCTCGGGCGGTTTCGCACGACGGCCACGGGGACGTCCGAGGTGCAGGTCGCTCCGAGCACGGGCGACGTGGCTTCGGTGGGCATCGCCACAGGTGCCATGCCGGACCTCGGCGATGTTGGTGGGGCGGCGGGCACCTTCTTGGCGACCGCCGCGGCCGGCTTACTCATCGGCCTCGGCAGCCTGCTGGCCTTGGTCGGGCTCGGCGCTTGGGCCTGGTTTCGCAGTCGGGACCGCGGCCGCACGAGCCTCGCTGACCCCCCATGAGCCATGCTGGCGATATGACCCAGGCCATGCCATGACGCAGACCGGCGCAGTACACGTCCACCTCGTCGACGGCACCTACGAGCTGTTCCGCCAGTTTTATGGTCGCAACAGTGGCCAGAGGAATGCCCAGGGGGTCGAGGTGGGGGCGGTGCGGGGGGCCCTCCGCTCCACGTTCGCCCTCCTCAATGACGGGGCCACCCATGTGGGTGTGGCGACCGACCACGTGATCGAATCGTTCCGCAACGACCTGTACGATGGCTATAAGACCGGCGAGGGGATCGACGCTGACCTGTTCGGCCAGTTCGGGCTGTTCGAGGACGCCTTACGGGCGGCCGGCTTCACCGTCTGGCCCATGGTGGAGCAGGAGGCCGATGACGCCCTGGCCGCCGCAGCCAGACTGGCCTCGGATGACACCTCGGTGGAGCGCGTGGTGATCCTCACGCCGGACAAGGACCTGGGCCAGTGCTGTGCCTGGCCCAAGGTGGTGCAGTACGACCGGCGCAACCAGGTGTTCCGGGACTCCGACGGCGTGCGCGAGAAGTTCGGCGTCGACCCCGAGTCGATCCCGGACTGGCTGGGCCTGGTGGGCGACACCGCCGACGGGTTCCCCGGGCTGCCAGGATGGGGCGCCAAATCGGCCGCCACCGTCTTGGCCCACTACAAACACCTGGAACACATCCCCGACGCCCCTGGCAAGTGGGAGGTCAGCGTGCGCAGCGCCGCCAAATTGGCGGCCACCCTCGCTGAGCAACGTGCCGACGCCCAGCTGTTTCGCACGATCGCCACCCTGCGCACCGACGCCGATGTCGGCACGGTGGACAGCTGGCGCTGGAGCGGCCCCACCCCCGAACTGGAGCGGTATGCGGCGATGCTCGACGCACCCGACCTCATCCGAACCGCAGAACGGCTTGCCTTGACGAGGTAGGCCGCAAGCGAGGCGGTGTTACTCGGCTCTTAGCAACCGGCCGGCGCCCGGAAGCACCTCGTCGGCGGTGCCGTGTTCGTCGACTCCGCAGAGGTTCTGCCATGCCTGGGGGATGGCGCCACGTTGCAGAATGCCCGCATTGATTACGGCGTCCAGAACCGGACGGGTCGATACCCGCCGAAGTTGCACACGGTTGTCGCATCGATTGACCCGCTTCCACGTGGACCACGCGTCCAGCCCCACCTCCGCATACACCCCGGGTTGCACCATGAAGCGGAACAGGTCGTGGATCACCAGCGGAGCGATGCGACGCACCACGGTTCGTTCCACGCGCGAGGCAGCCGCCCAGACCTCGGGCAGCATCATGCGCGCGAAGCTGAGGTGCCTGGCCTCCTCCTGACGGTGATAGCGGTTGACCTCGGCCAGAAAAGGGTCGGTGTCCGGATGCTCCGACGCCAGTTTCTGCATGCGATCGGGGATCTCCTCTCCGGCCAACACGAGCACGTACAACATGGCGGGGTGCCGGGTGATCCAGCCGGAACCGAAGCGGTCGAGGCGGTCGACCCAAACCTTGCCGTCCAAGGGGTTCGATGCTTGGGGGTCGATCTGGGAGACGAGCCGGGCAAAGACCCGCTGGTGACGGGTCTCCTCCCCCATCTCGTGCAGCAGGTAGGTGACACGGGGGTCGGTCAGGTCCGGGGCGTAGGCCACCTGGCGGGCGAAGCCCATCTCGAGGATCGCTTCGAATCGGATCCCCGCGGAAAACATCGATGCCACTTCTTCGCGGCTCAGCGTTCGGCGCTGGTCGACAGTCAGGTCAAGATCCAACCCGGCTGTGCTCAGCAGTTCGTCGGGCATCAACTGCCCGTCGCCCAGCGCTCCGGGCAGGTCGACGTCGGGTTCGATCACCCGCTTGAGGGAGGCTCGATTCAGTCGCTCAACACGTTCGGCTGTCGCAGTCATGGTTTGAGTCTACCACCGTTCACCCAACTCGGCGCTCACAACAAAGCGGGGAGCCCGGCGCTCGGTGACCACCTGCTCAACCCCCCACTTCGGATTTGAGAACCGCCCGGGGTTCGGCTCGGTTGAAGGAGCGTCCGATGGCGGCCGACTTCCAGCGGTGGCGCACCACACCGGTGATCCCTTCCGGGGCAAGTATCGCCACCACGATGAGTGCCATGCCGTTGATGGCGAACTGCGTAGTCGACGACGAGGTGGAACCGCTGAGGGCGGTCACCAGGCCTTCCGGTGCGAGTGCGCCTGCCAGGAGCGCACCGGAGATCGAGGTGATCCCTGCCAGATAGGTCAGCGCCACCACCGACAACGAGACGAACACCTGATAGCTCTGTACCGACAGGCTTTGGCGTTGATAGGCCAAGAGCACGCCACCCACCCCGGCCAACGCCGCCGAGACCGCAAAAGCCATCAGCTTCACCTGGGACACGTTGACACCGGCCGCGGCGGCGGCCCGCTCGTTGCCCCGAACCGCCAAGAAGGCCACCCCCACCCGGGACCGCAGCAAGCCCGCCACCACCAGGGCAGCAGCGCCGCACACCACCACACAGACCACCCCGAAGATGGGACGGGGAAATTCGGCACCCGGCGCCGAGATCGACAGGTCGGCACCAAAAAGCGAGAGCTTGGGCGCCCGAACACCCTCCACGCCTCCGGTGAACCAGCTCCACTTAAACAGCAGTTCCTCAATTGCAACCGCTGCGGCCAGGGTGGCGATCGCCAGGCTCATACCTCGCACCCGCGCTGCCGGCAGTCCGACCAGCACACCCACTGCGGTAGCAACCACCACCGCCAGCACCGGGGCCAGGAGCCCCAGGTTGGCTGCAGAGAGTCGAACCAGAGCGAACCCGGCCACTCCGGCGAACGCCAACGGGGCCAGGGAAATCTGCCCGACCCAGCCGGTGAGCACCACCACCGACAAGCTGATCACCGCGGCGATGGCAGAGGCGATCAGCCCGCTGCGAAGGTCAGGGCCCACCGCGAACATCGCCGCGGCAGCCAGCGGCACGCCCACTGCCGCAACGACAACGGCGTGGCGGGGTTGTGGTGCCCCGGGAAACCTGACCGCGGCGAGGGCACCCCGGTCGGGCAATGGACGACCGCGCAGCAGCATTACCCCGAGGATCACCAACAGCGGCAGTCCCTGCTGCCACCCGACCTGCGGCACCCAGGTGTGATCGGCCTGCAGGTTGGTCAATTCGGAGGCGCCCATGCCCAGCACCAACCCACCGATCACCACCGCGCCGTAGCTTCGGAAGCCGCCGAGCAAGGCGGCAGCCAAGGCCGGGACCACCGCCAGGCTGGTGGTCAGCGGGTCGAGGCGGGTGATCTGCGCTGCGAGGATGGTGAAGGTGCCCGCCAGGCAAACCGCCAACGACCAGTTTCCCAAGGCCAACAGGTCGGGACGCAGGCCCGCCAACACCGCTCCCCGCTCGTTCTCCGCCGCGGCCGTGGTGGCCAACCCGAACCTGGTGCGGTTGCCGACCAGCCACAACGCTCCCGACACGGCCGCCACCATTGCGGCAACGTAGAACTGATCAGACGTGACCAGCCGGCCAAAGACGTTGAGGCCGGAGTCGTCCACGATCGTTCGAATCATCACCTCACCGGGAAAGCGCAGTTCGGCAACCGCCCACAGGTAGAGAAACAGGCCGACCGACGCCACCACCTGGGCCAGCGGTGGTGAACGACGAAGCGGCCGAAACACCAGCAGGTAGACGACGGCCCCCAGCACCAGCCCGTAGGGGATGAACACGGCCAGCGCAGTGGCCAACGTTGGCCGTTGCAACACATGAAACGACGCAGGCAGCCCTACGAGCGGCAGGGTGACGTCACCGGTCTCGCGAAAGTTGAAGAAGGCCAGGGCGACAAACATGCCCAGCGCCCCCTGGGCCAGGTTGATCACACCCGATGCCCGGTAAACCATCACCAGACCGAGCCCCAGCGCAGCGATGGCGGACCCCGCTCCCAGACCAAGCAGCAGGTAACCGAGGTGCGAACTCACAATTGGTTCAGCAGGGCGGGTACGTCGATCCAACCATCGGAGACCTCGGCGAACTCGTTGGGGCCGACCAACTCGGCCAGTACCTGCTGGGGGGAACACAGCGAGGGCATGTCGGGCACCTGCTTGCCGTCGCAGGTGTACGGATGGCCGTCAAAGCTGGGCTCGTCCACCGCAGTACGAAACTTCTCAATGATCTGCTTGGGGGTGGCCTCCGCGCCCAGGTCGTCAAGCACGGCCCACAGGTTCATGGTCGACCGGAAGCTGACCGTGGCAGCGCCGGCAGGGTTGAGGCCCTTGGGGCCGTACTCGCCGACCGCTGCGTTGTAGATCTCGGTGTCGGCCGAGTCAACCACCCGCTGGTTGAGCCGGCCCTCAATGTTGAAGATGGTGCCGACCGTCTTCTCGACACCCACCTGGTCGAGCCACTTCTTATCGGCACAGGCGCCCATCATGTACACCGGACCATCCAACTTGAGGTCGGCGATGGCTTCGAGCGCAGGCGCGCAGGATGTATCTGCAGCGCCGACGATCAGCGCGTCGGGTTTGGCTTCGAGGGCCTTCTGGATCGGCGCCACGACGTCGGTGGACGTGAGTGGAAACGTCACCTCCACCACCTCGTCCACGCCGAGGGACTTCATCAGCTGAGCGCCGTATCGGTGTGCTCCGTCGGCGATGGCCCCGTAGTCGACGTACACCATCCCCACCTTGTCGGCCTTGATCCGTGTCGCCGCGTCGGCGGCGAATGCCGCAAACGCCCCCGAGGTACCACCAGAGAATTGGAAGCTGATCGGGCTCGTCATCTCGTCCACCCCGACCGGTACACCGCCCACATAGGGCACGCCGGCCTCCTCCAAAAGCGCGATGCCGGGCCCGCCCATCACGTTGATTCCACCGAGCACCGCCACCACCCCGGCATCCAACACCTCCCGGGCGCAGCGCTGCGAACTCTCGGGCGATAGCGACACCGAGCACGGCACCAACTCGATTGGATGTCCGTCCACACCGCCCAACTCGGCGTTCACAAACTTCACAGCGGTCTCAGTGGCCTGAAGCAGTTCCGGCAGCGCGGCGATCGGGCCGTCGTTGATGCCGATAAAACCCACCTTCACCGGCGTTGCGTCGGGGTCTGCCTTCTTGGCTTCGGCCGGAAGCTCGCCATGAAACCAGTTCGCACCGGGAAACCGCTCGATCACAGGCCCGTCGTTGCGAACCGCCTCGTAGCCACCCGCTGCCATCACGTCGCCCGCACCAGGGTCTGCTTGGGCCTGCTCGCCCCCAACCGGACCGGTTTCGGAGCATCCGGCCGCCAGCGCCACGGCCGACAACACCACAGTGGCGACAACCGGGCGCAACGCCGAGTTCCGTCCGCTTACTCCTCGAGTTCTCATGGGTCCCCCTCCAGATGCGATCGTAGACGTTGACGCCCGTCACACCTCGGCGGCGAGAATGCCTGATCGATCACAGCGGGGTCCGTGGCAGACTTCGCCCATGGCCACTACGGCGATCGAGGTGCAGGCGGGTGACCGGTTAGTACGCGTGTCCAGCCCCGACCGCGTACTTTGGCCCCAAGTCGGCATCACCAAGGGCGACCTTGCCCGATACTGGGCTTCGCTTGGCGAGGTTGGCCTGAGGGGGTACCGCAACCGGCCGGTACACCTGCACCGGTTCCCCAAGGGCATCGAAGAGCAGGGGTTCTTCCAGAAACGCATCCCCAATCAGCGGCCCGACTGGATCCACCGAACCCACATCGTAGGACCCAACGGCACGGCATCCGACGCCCTCTGTCCGACCGATGTGGCGCACCTGGTGTGGGGTACCCAAATGGGCACCATCGAGTTTCACCCCTGGCCCACCCGAAGCCGGCGGCCGGATCACCCCGACGAACTCCGTGTGGATTTGGATCCGTCGCCCGGCACTGGGTTTGCCGAGGCCCGCCGGGTGGCCGCACTCACCCGGGAGGTGTTGGAGGAGGTGGGCCTCACCGGATGGCCGAAGACGTCGGGCAAGCGCGGCATCCACGTCCTGGTGCGCATCACCCCGAGCTGGGACTTTGTGCAGGTGCGGGATGCGGCCGTCGCGCTGGCTCGGGAGCTGGAGCGGCGGGCGCCGAACCTGGCAACCGCCGCCTGGTGGAAAGAGGAACGCGGCGCGCGGACGTTCGTCGACTTCAACCAGAACTGCCGAGACCGCACCGTGTGCGGCGCATGGTCCCCTCGCCCCACACCCACGGCCACCGTGTCAGCGCCCTTCCGCTGGGCCGATCTCGATGACATCGAGCCCGGCGATATCACAGTGGCCAACGGTGTCGCGCACGTAGCCGCCCAAGGCGACCCACATGCAGACATCGACAAATCGCCTGGCTCCCTTGGCGGGCTCTTGGCGTGGGCCGATCGGGACACGGCCAACGGGCTACCCGATGCGCCATGGCCGCCCACGTTCCCCAAAATGCCCGGAGAAGACCGCCGCGTGGCACCCAGCCGACGAGCGAGCTCGTGACTTCACTCGCCCAGCATTTCCAAACCCGCCCAGCAACGACGCCGAACACGCAAGCGGGTTGAGTCGCGCCGGTTGGGTCACTTCTTGATACGAGCCCTCACTTTTCGAGCCAGGCGTTCGATCCGGCCGCCACCCGACGTCTTCGCCAGCGCCTCGGTGGCCTTTGCGAGGGCTTCCTCCGCAATCTTCCTCAGTTCACCTGAATTCTCCGACGCCGGAGCCGCTGCCGGACGAGGCTTCTTGGCAGGCACCACCCGGAGCACCGGCAGGTCTCGTTGAACGAAAACCGGATCGAGTTTGTAGTCGGTTCGCTGGGAGACCTGCGCACGGATCTCATTCTGGGCCGGCACCGGGTCGCCCCAGGTGGCGTAGAGCTTCATCGCCGTGCACGCAATCGGGTTCAGCCCATCGTTCGCTATCGCCTCCCACACCGCAGCTGCCGTGCCCACCGTGTGTTCCGTCCGGTAATCATCAAAAACCACAATGCCGTCCTGGCGCAACATCTCCTTCGCCGCAAACGTGTCGCCGCGAACATGCTCGTACATGTGCGAAGCGTCGATGTGCACCAACCGACAAGACCCCGCCGACACATGATCGGTGATCAGCGAGGACAGCCCACGGATGATCTCCGGCAGTTCATCATGAAAGGCCAGGTAGTTCGACTCAAACTCATCTTGTGAAAGCGAAGCGTACGCCCGCCTCACATCGTCCCGAATCGTCTCCTCACTCCCGGCGACGTCAAAAAGGTCACAAACTGTCAGGCGCTCGCCGTCGCGCAGGAAGCGCCCCAGATGAATCGCGCTCTTGCCCTTATATACACCCACCTCAACCAGATCCGAGGGCTCCTGGGTCCGACTCTGCCATTCAAGCAGCCACTGGAAAACCAGTTGATCGCCATACGACAGCCATCCGGGCACATCGTCCAACTTCTTGGGAAGGTCCTTGCCAACATCAATCATACCAATTCATCTTCTTTCACAGTGGGAGTTGGGAGTCGACCTTCGTAGGCTACTCTCAACCCGGTCGCGTCAGATTCCACGTAGAGAGCGCGCGCGGCTCATCGAACCGGGATACAGGCGGCTCCGGAGACTCGCCCAAGAACACGCGCTTGATCACTCGTTCGGTGGCATCCCCATCATCAAACTCACAGAATCGACCGCGAAAGACGCGCAGCAGCTCCTGAGATTCGTCCGAGTCGAACTCACGGTCACTCAGCACTCCAACCAGCTGCTCCATCGACTGAGCAGTAGCGCCAGGGGGCTCCGCAAGAATGTCAAAGTACGTACCCCGAGTTGTCCGATATCGCTTCCAGTCGGGCGCGTAGATGACGATTGGCCGACCCAAGATGGCAAAGTCGAACATCGTCGATGAGTAGTCACAGATCAGCAGATCCGAAGCCAAGTAGAGCGGCGCCACTTCCGGCCAGTCCGTCACATCAATGACACGGCCTTCTTCAGTGAGCCGCTCGGCACTCGACGTGTCCCGGTACGAGTGGTGTCCTCGGATCAACAATGTTGCATTTTCACCCAGAGCCTCCAACACAGCCTCCGGGTCCAGATCCAGATCAAACTCTGTGTAGCCATCGCGATAGGTTGGTGTATACAAGACGCAGAAGGATTCATCGGAGACTCCCAGACTATTCCGGACGTCCGAAGCCATACCTCTCGGAGGATTCACCAACACATCATTCCTCGGATAGCCAAACTCGAGAATTTCATGGTTGCCTGGAAAGGCCCGGGCGAGAATCTCCGTTGAGTACCGATTCGAAGAAAGGTCAAAGTCCCAAAACTTTATCCGACCAAGTAGGTTCCAAAAATTCATGTGGTTGGCCGCGACCGGATATGCCTGCATATCCATCCCCATGAACTTCAGAGGCGTGCCATGCTGAGTCTGCAGGTGAACCTGCCCCTCTCGCTTCAGAAGCGAGTTGGGGAAGTTGACATCATTGACGAAGAACTTCGCAGTCTTCATCAACTGCTTGTGGTCGTCACTACCCATGGTCACGAACTCGTAGTCTGGGATGCCGTCCAACTCGTCGACCTCAAGTTGCTTGAGCAGCCACACCGCACGGACCTTCGGGGCCCACTCTTTCAACCCCTCAGCTATTGCCAGCGGATTGCCTCGTGGCTCCCTACCCCACATGGTTGTAAAGACTGCCAGGTTCTCATCGATTGCCGGCAGCACGAGCGGGCTGGATCTCGCCTGCTTCAAAGCTCGCTGGATTTTGGGCTTATACTTGTTGCGGATCTTGACTCGGTACGAATTTGCCAGCTTTAGCGTTTGGAAAGAGCGATAATCTCCCTGAACAAGGAAGCGATACTTCAATCCTTGCGAGTTGAGTTGAAATTGGTGCTGCGTTGGGAGGTGCCGAGCGAGTACGGCTGAAGCCCTGTCGAAGAACTCCTTTCTCAGCTCAGCGGGGAGACGCTCGGGGCCCTTCGCCAAGACCGCCACACAGTGATTCGCCGACCTATCCCAAATTTCGTCACGCCAGGGCTCAAGGCGCTCATCATGATCGAAGCGTTCCAACAGAAGATCGACCTGATCAATAATCTGCATGTGTCTCGCATCGGCTGTCCGAAGGATGCTTCCCTTGACTCGCTGCCGGTACATCACACAAACACGATCCAGCAGGGCTATTGAGTCAGCCAGGCAGAGAACGGGATAGGTGAAAGGAACGTCCTCGTAGTAGCCAGTTGGAAACGTCAGGTGGTTCTCGTTGAGAAACGAACGCTTGTAGGCCTTGTTGTGTGCGATGTTGAGGATCTTGAGGAGGTCTGGGCAGTCTTGCAACCGGATCGGGTCGTGATGCAACCCGAGCAGGTAACCCATCTTGTTTCGGACCTTCCTATTATTCCAGTAGAGGCGAGCATAATCGTAGAAGATCACGTCGGCCTCGGTGCTCCTACACCTATCGAGGATACTGCGAATTGCTCCCGGCGCGAAGTAGTCATCGCTATCGAGAAACGCTACATACGTGCCGGTTGAGTGCGCCACACCAAGATTTCTTGCTTCCCCAAGCCCGAAGTTTCGCTCGGGTCGCACCACCTTCACGTTGTCGTGCTTGCCCGCCACCTCTTGAACAATTTCGTAGGACCGGTCCGTCGAGTGGTCTTCAACGATGACAACCTCCACCGTATCGTCGGCCTGGCTGACGACTGAAGTGATGCACTGTCGAATATACTCGGCCACGTTGTACACTGGAATCACGATTGACAGATATGCCATCAGTGCATCCTAGCAGGTGGAGCTTAACGGTTGCTGTAAGGAGGTGGCGCCTTGGAAACAAGGGTGAGCAGTTGATTGGGACGGATGGTCCAGCTTGCCGATGATGGAGCCAAGCTGGCAGCCCTGAGCGCTCAGGCGATCCCTCAGGGCACCCACGGGCGAGAGCAGTCCGGTGGATTCCTTCCCGTGTCCCTACTGTTGGCGCTCAACGAAGCGGAGATCACAATAGATGCACGAGCGTATAGGTCAGGCCGTATGCTACGTAATCGAATCCGAGTCCTGTCTCATCAACAAATTCCATAAATGCCTGATACCCATGGTCTTCCCACGTTCGGTAGCCAATCAACTCGTCGAACAGGATCCAAGTTCCCGAGCGAATCAAGGGCCGAAGCACCGTGAGAACTTTGCGAGTTGAGGAGTACAGGTCGCAATCCACACGCAGGAGTGATATCGGCTGTTCATTGTGCTGAGCAAGCCAACCTGGCAGCGTGTCGTCGAACCAGCCTTTGTGCAGCTCTACGTTGTCGGGCACATTGGGGAGCGCACCTTTGACCTCGCCGAATGATCCTTTCCCGTGGTGACCCCAATCCTCCGGAAGACCGTCGAATGAATCAAATCCGTGAATGGTCTTATGTGGATAGATTCCAGCCAACGTCCTGGTGCTGGCTCCTTGGTACACGCCGAGATCGAGGATCTGGCCATCGAGGTGGATGATTTCTTCGCAATCCACCGATGATTCCAAACCATCAGGTGATGAAGATGAGCACGCGATTTGGAGGATGCCAGTTGTGCGACGGCGTCCGGGACGTCGATCTTCAATCGAGGCCCTGACGAAGCCACGCCAGCCGGATTGCGCGCCGCTCGGCGTTCGAGTTCGTCAGCTACCTCGTTGGTGAGGAACCTGGCAGCTCGTGCCGCCCAGCCCTTGACTGCCGACTTCACATGAACTCGGTCTGGGGTTCTTTGGGTTGTGGCTGGTGGTGCGTACCACCGGGAGCTTCCGGGTCGATCGCGCGATGTGTGACACCACCCGGGTCTTCCCTCTTGGGACGTTATCGGGTCGCAATTCGACTGTCGGCTATTGGACCCTTGGGTTACAAGCCGGCTGCCTCGATCGGCCGACCGCTCCCGGAAAGGCCGCCTACGCCGAAGTCGGGTGCCCGGACGTCGCGAACTTCACCGGTTCAACCATCGGCTCTGTGAGCCGACGAACAGGTCGACTCATCGCCAGCAAGGTGAACGGCACCATCGCCAGCAGGAGCGCCAGCCTCGCTGCCGGTCGATCTTCGATACGGGGTGACAACCAGAAATTGAGGACGAGAGTCACGGGAAGATGAATCAGGTAGGCGTACAAGGTGTACCGGCCAAGCTCTGACAACCGGCCAGCCCGGCGCTCCGGCACGAGTGACATCACCGCACAGGACACCACCACGCCGATCACCAGAACCAAAATCCGTATCCCAGCGGAACGGGTCGCAGAACCGCCGAGCTCGGCGTAGGTCAGACGGTGTTGAAACCACACGTTCTGAATTCTCGCCGCATTGGCCCAGACGACGGAACCGGCAACGGCGACCACCGCGCCTGACGAGACGCGCACCCAGGGCCGGCGCAGCCAGGTCTCAATCTGAGGAAGTATCTGCATCCCAAAGAGAAACACCGGAAAGAAGGCCAGCGTTCGCATAATCGAGTAGTGATTCGGGATCAAACCGCTGACCGCGACGCCAAGCAGCGCAAGGGGCCACAGCAACCAGTCCACCACCCGCCGGCGGCCAACAACCGTTGCCAGCAGCCTCCAAAAGAACAGCGACACCAGAAACCAGAGCCCGAAGGGAACGTGGCCCAAGGTTACCCGAGGGCGGTCGGCCACCAGCGCCAACACGCTGAGGTTGAAGGCCGCAAACATGACGAGCGGCAGGATCAGGCTTCCCCAGCTCTTCCGGAAGGTCAGCATCGGAGCGGCGGCCGGCTTCACGAAGCGACCCGACAACATGACGAACAGCGGCATGTGGAACAAGAAGATCATATCGCCGGAAGGGTCCGAGACCCCTGGGTAGAAGCCTCGTGCCAACCCCCAGTGGCCGGCGACCACCAGGCAGATTCCCACCACCCGTACGTTGTCGTGCCAAGCCGAGCGCTCAGTCACCAACGGAGCTCCGGTCTACCAACGGCAAACCGTCGCAGGTTGCGCTGCGCCGGGGGCACAACCGTTTACCTGATCCGGCAAGCTCGGGTTGCATGTCCATTTCGGCCATCCCCCACGGTAACGCCGCTGGCACCCGGCCCGAAATTTTCGGAGCTGAGCGAACGCGGCTTGCCTCCACCGTGCTCGGTAAGATCGCAGACCACTCCCAGACCGTCACCGAACACTAGGTGAATGCGCCTGTCACGTTGATCGTCACTGGACACCACTTGCGTCAGGTTTTTTCGAGAAACATCACGAAGGGCACCATGGCATTGGTGGGGCTTGGCTGCGTTGGCGCGTGGGCGGTGCTTGGAAGCCCTGGGTTACCGGCCGCACAGCAGGTGACCGGGGCCGTCGTCGTGCTTGGAAGCGCCGCCCTCCTGGCGATCAAGCTGCGGTTCCTTCGCTTGACTGGTCAAAGCAATCAGAGCCTGGCCCAGCAACAGCAGCAGATGCTCAAGACCCAAGGCGCTGAACTACGACGCCTTGGTGAGGATCTCACGCGTGCCAAAACCGCGTTGGAAGCAGCCGCTCAGCATGCCGCAGAATCCCGCAGCCAGGTTGCGACCGCCACCAGGACCGCCAACGATGCAATGGAGTTGGCCGTCCACACCGGCACAACCCTCCGCCATGAGATCGAAGGCCGACTGACCGATGTCGGTGCCGTCGCACCGGTGGCGGTGAGAGATGCGCCTCACCCGCTGCTCAGCGTTGCCGTGCCGGGATTCAACCGTCCGTCCCTCCTTGAGGAATGCCTGGCATCGATCGTGGCCGAGTTGGAGTTCGTGGAACCAGGCACTGTCGAGATCGTCGTCACCGACGACCAGTCACCCGACCGTCGGGCCGCAGCCGTGGCGGCTGAGTTTGCTCGGATGCACCCATTCGTCGGTCTCCGCATCAACTCGGAGAACCTCGGTCTGGAGGCCAACCTGCTGGAGGCTGCAAGGGGATGTCGCGGTGAATACCTTTGGATCTTCGGCAACGACGACCGCTGGGTGCCCAGCGGCTTTGCTCAGGTACTGGAGGACATTCGGGCTGCTCCGGCCGACGTTCTGTTGTTCGAAAAATCTCGAATCGGTTTGGATGGCCGCCCGCTGCCCGACCGCGAAGGCAACGCTCCAATCAAGTTGGACCCAGGCCAGGCGCATCGCTTTGACCGCTTGGTGGATGTGGGCACCTACAACGGGGTCAATTCATCACTGGGGTGGATCAGCCAGGTGGTCATGCGCCGCAAACCGTTCATGGCGGTCGACCCGGAGCCATACCTGGGACTCACGATGTATCCCCAGCTGGCGATGATGCTGCAGGCGTTCGGCGACCGCCCGCTGTTCTACCGAAATCATCGTGCGGCGCTGCATCGTAGCCCCACCGCCCCGCAACGCCTCGCCGAACTTCTCGGTCGGCGTGAAGCCACCTTCTGGCAGGTTGGCCGTGTGCAGCGTGCACGCTGGTTCGGCGCCAGCTACGCGGCCCTTTTGCAGCGCGTCGTCGATCGTAGCGGCCTTGAGACCACGGACTTCGCAAACCACGTGGAGCGGCTCTGGACCAAACAGCCCCTGGTGGATTGGGTGGAGTCGAACTGGCGAGAGGGACTGGCCGATGGTTTGGAGCTGCCTGGAGAGTGGCTGAGCGACGCCCGCCGATTCTTCGCCATCCTTGGTCGCACACCTCCCGAGTGAGCCTGACGACCACGAACTTTCGCTCGACTTTTGGTCAAACCCTCCTTAGCGTGCTGGTCGACAGCCATGTATTTCATGAGGGGACCTTCGCATGACCCGAAACGGTGACAGCCATCCGTATCGCACGAGCAGATCCAAGTTGTTCACTGTGTTCGCTGTGCTGTTGATGATCGGAGGTTCGCTCGTCGCAACCTCCGCTCCCGCCGGCGCGGAACCCGGCAATCTTGCCGACATCGATGTGGCGGATATCGATGGCAGATACGTCGTCGCCGCACTCACCACCGGCGGCACCATCCAGGTCGAGGTGGTGACATGTTTGTCGACCTGCACGAAGCACGGCTGGTCCTCACTTGGTGGAGGATTCAAATCGGTGAATGTTGAGTACCTCGCCGAAGGCCGCCCTGTCGTGATCGCCCGGCGAAATAACGGCGCCACCTGGTATAAGCGTGGGAGCTGCTCGGCGACCAGCTGCTCCTGGATCAGCTGGAAGGATCTGGGAGGCTCCGTCATCGACATCGCGACCTCAGCCTCTGGAGGCAATTGCGTTTTGCTGGCAGGTAAAAGTGCCACCAAACGGGTCTATCAGGCCAAAGTCTGCGCCAATACCGTGCAGGGATGGGGTTACACCGGCGGTCAGCTCGACAACATCGCCGTCAGCGGTGACCGCATCTTTGGGACCACCTCGTCCCAACAAATGTGGTGGTACAAAAATGGGCTCTGGAAGGGGGCGGGCGGCAACACCATAGAACCCGCAGCGAAATTCGGGGATGGAGAATTGTGCGGGCTTTCTCAGAGCAGCCGGAAACTGTGGTGTGTCAACACATCCACCAACAAGTGGACCAATCACGGTGGTTACTGGCGCAAGCTCGACGATGACCGCACAATCGGCATCGGAGGAGGTTGGGACGCGTGGGTTCTCGATGGTGAAGCGAACGCCGGCAACAACTACGAGGATAACGTCGCCACCAGTTTCGGCGGCAAGGTCAACGAAGTGGCATGGACCGACACCAAGGATTTCATGGTCGGAATCGGGTCGGACTATCGCCCCTGGTATCAGTGGACTCTCGGGACGAGCCACGGGACCTGGGCGGCGCTCTGAGCCAGTCCTTCCCCCCAACATCTGAGGTGGCGTCGGAACCCCGACCCTGCGACCGACAGCATCTTCATGAACCCGGCGGCGTGACCCAGCGGCTCCACTCCCTCCAACGAAGGGCCGGCACATGCGCAGGTTCGCTCTCCATCAACAGACAAACCATCGAAGAAGCCTGCCGATAGCCCTGCTCGGTGTGCTGCTGATGACAGGAGTGTCGCTCGCCGCGACCTCCACCCCCGCAGGGGCATCACCCGGCAGCCTTTCCGACATCGACGTCACGGCAGTCACGATGGGTACAAACGTGATCGCAGCGCTCACCGTCGGGGGAACCATCCAGGTCGAGGTGGTCACCTGCACCGGGCCAGCATGTGACAAGCATGGTTGGACTTCGCTTGGCAGCGGATTCAAATCGGTGACGGTCCAATACCTCACCGGAGCACGCGTGGTGGTGATTGCCCGGCGTGACGACGGTGCCACCTGGTATAAGCGTGGAAACTGCTCCGGTACCGCTTGTTCCTGGGAGAGTTGGAGAAACCTGGGAGGCGCCGTCATCAATGTTTTGGCATCCAATGCGACCGGATGTGCTCTACTCGCGGGTCAGACTTCCACCAAACGCGTGTATCAGGCCCAGGTATGTGGGGCCTCGGATATGGAGAGATGTGCGGACTTTCCGATGGCGCCCGACATCTGTGGTGCGTCGACAGGTACACCAACCAGTGGACCTACCACGGCGGCTCGTGGCGCAAACTGGACGACCAGAAAACTATTGGCATTGGACAGGCCTGGGATGTGTGGACCAACGGCCAGGATTACGATCGTTCGAGCTGGGGCGGCAAAGTGAACGAAGTCGCTTGGTCAGAGGACTTCGAACTCATGGTCGGCGTCGGATCCGACTATCACCCCTGGTATCAGACCACCGCCGGGGGCTTTGCAGGCGGTTGGCGGGGACTCTAAGCACGTCCCGAGCGTGGAATCGATGACCAGGGCCATCTAGGGATCGGCGCCACTCGCGGGATTCCTTCGACCTCGACGGGCAAACAGATTCATGAGTAGCGTGACCGTTTACGACCGACCGTAGTCCAACAAGGGAGTTCCCATGCACGAGATAGATCATCACCAAGCCACCAACCGGTGGCGACATCTACCATTCAAGTTGCTCGCTGCACTCCTGATGATCGGGGGATCGCTGGTTGCCACTTCTGCCACTGCCGGAGCGGCACCCGGCAATCTCGCCGATATCGACGTGAAGGGTATCGGCAACGACGTCTACGTCGTTGGGGCACTCACCAGTGGGGGAACCATCCAGGCCGAAGTGGTGGCCTGCTATTACGAGAACTGTCAGAAACACGGTTGGAAATCTTTTGGCAGCGGCTTCAAGTCGGTCATTGTTGAATACATAGGTTATGGACGTCCAGTCCTCATTGGCAGGCGGACGAACGGCGCAACGTGGTTCAAGAGAGGGAACTGCTCGGGTGTGACCTGCTCATGGAACAGCTGGTACAGCATGGGCGGATCCGTCACCACCATCGCGGCCGACACCAGTTACTCGTGCGCTCAACTCGCAGGCCGAAGCAGCACCGGATCTGTTTTCAAGGCCGAGATCTGCTCTGACAGCTTCAAGAGATGGAGCTACACGGGCGGCAAGCTCAGCCAAATCGCCACCTCCAGCAGCTCCATCTTCGGAACATCGCCGTCGGGAAGCCTTTGGTGGTTCGACGGCAACAGTTGGTCGGGTGCAGGTGGCCGGGTCACCCAACCAGCGCTTCACGTAGGTGACTCAGACGAGCTGTGCGGTCTGGCTGGCCAAGGTCGCAACCTTTGGTGCTTCGACCAGTACACCTACCAGTGGAGTAACTATGGTGGGTATTGGCGAAAGCTTGATGATGGCAAGACCGTTGGCGTTAGCAAACATTGGGGGGCCTGGGCCCACAATTACCGAGACGCAGTCAGCTTCGGTGGGCAAGTCAACGAGGTGGCGTGGAATGACTACCTCATGGTTGGTGTCGGTGCGGATTACAAGCCCTGGTACCAGAACACCTACAACGAAGGTGGCAACGGTTGGCGAGCCCTCTGACTCTCGCTCCGGTGTAAGCCGGTAGGCGACGCTCTTTCCTCAACGGGCCGACCACGCGACGTGGTCGGCCCGTCGCACGTTCGCCGCCACGGCCACCGCCACACGCTTTGACTGAGAGTGGCGGTTCGACTAGTAGTGAGGCAAGGGGCTCTGTTCGAAGTGTGCCCCGACAGACCACCCAAACCTGACCACGAGGAGTTCACATGAGCCGAACGTCCATGGCCAAGCCACAACGTCGCAGGCTAAGCCTGCCGTTGAAGTCGTTCGCAATACTACTGATGCTTGGGGGCTCACTGGTTGCCACGTCGGGTACGGCAAGCGCGGCGCCCCGGCCAAGCAGCCTCGCCGACATCGACGTCACCTCCGC
>ERZ1026792.543-NODE-543-length-30132-cov-4.046026_pt1 | contig 30132 bp, 23 predicted proteins | sample MGYA00520884_ERZ1026792 | MGnify/ENA primary metagenome ERZ1026792 (study PRJEB33270, sample SAMEA104284473) | anaerobic digester metagenome | biome: Anaerobic digester microbiome; feature: mesophilic sludge digester; material: Anaerobic digester biomass | place... | reverse complement strand
ACATTATCATATTGCTCTTACAATATTGTTGATTCCTATTGACACACGGTAAGACTCTTGTATAATATAGACGTCTATACAACCAAGGAGAGAAAGTTTGGAAAGGGCAGATGAATGGACGATCTCACCAAATTAGATGGCGTCCCGCTTTATGTCAAAATCAGACAAAGCCTCCGCGAGAATATTCTTAAAGGCTCCTATAAACGTGGCGAGAAAATCCCCTCCGAAGAAGAATTAGCAGCACAGTATGGCGTCAGCCGTATGACTTTACGCCACAGCATCAATGACCTTATTGATGAAGGGCTGCTCTACCGGCGCCAAGGTGTAGGCACTTTCGTTGCCCATCATCATTTGGCAAGAGACCATAGCCGGTTAACCAATTTTTTCGAAAATTCCCGCATGGACGGTCTGCAGGTCAGCGAAAAAGTGCTTGACTTTAGGCAGATCCCTGCTAAATATCAAGTGGCTAAAGCCCTCAATCTCAAAGAAGCCGATCCGGTCATTTGCATTAAAACTTTGCGCTTCATTGAAACAGAACCTGTTACCGTGCACGAAGCATATATTCCTATGGCTTTATTTGGTGACCTGCTCAACATGGATATCGAGAGCCAATCCCAAGACTTATGGGGCTTTTATGAACGCTGCGGCTACAAGGTCAAACGCGGTGTGCAGCGCTTAGAAGCGCGGCAAGCAGATGAAGACCTGGCGGAATTGCTTTCCATGCAAGTTGGTGCTCCTATATTATATAAGGAGCGCACTTTATTTTCTGAAGATGGCACCCCGATTGAGTTTCTTTATTGCTTTAATCGCGGTGATATGTATTCCATCACTGTTTCTTTATTAAGGTAATAAGCGATGTTTGGAAACAAGCAATCGGAAAGGAGCAGTCTACTATAGAAACACTAAAATACTTACTGTTCAGTTGTATTGAGATATCTTTTTCAACCTGTCACAAAGTGTATTTTTGATAGAACCAAATTGAATTTCTTAGGGAGTAAATAATTATGAGTGAAAGCCCAATCGAGCGCTTGATAAAAACTAATCCAGATATGGAGATTTGGTGGGATTCTTCCCCCCTAATGTTTGAACCTTGGGTTCAAAAAATGCTGCAGAATGCCGACCCTGCTGAACGTGATGAGCTCGAACAACAGCTTCGCCGGCTTTACAATGCCCAAGACCCAGCCAAAAGTATTTTCCGTGGATGCACCACAAACCCTCCACTCTCTTGGGAAGCCGTCCGCGGCGATATCCCAACATGGAGTGCCTATGTTGATAAACTTATCGAAGAAAATCCTGATTTAGACAATCAGAAAATTGCTTGGCTGACCTACAAGGAAGTTATCCGCCGCGGTGCTGAGATGATGATGCCCATTTATGAGGCTTCTAAACACCGCTTCGGCTGGATTTCAGGGCAGCTTAACCCCCGCCTGTTCACTGAAACTGAACAGATGATCACCGACGCAGATGAGCTCAAAGCGATTAGCCCCAATGTGATGATTAAAGTGCCGGCTAGCACTCAAGGTATTGAAGTCCTCAAAGTTCTCGCGTCCAAAGGCATCAGCACCAACACAACAACCTGCTTTACCCTGCCCCAAATCAAAGCTTCAGCAGATGCTACTTTAGCGGGCATGGAAATCGCTAAAAAGAATGGTACGGATCTTTCTAACTGGCGCGCAGTCATTACGATGATGATTGGACGCCTTACAGAAAACCCGGTGCTTGTTCAACAAGCGGAACGCCGTGGAATTCATCTCACCTGGCAAGATAAACATTGGTGGGGGATCGGCGTTTTCCACCGAGCTTATAAGCTGCTTAAAGAAGAAGGATACCCAAGTAAGATGTTAGCTTGCTCCCTACGTGAAGGACCCTTAGTCGCAGGGAGACCTCGCTTCTGGGATATCGAATACTTAGCGGGCGGGGATATCGTGTATACGATGCCACCTTATGCCCTCACGCCACTCTTCGAGATTGGAGATATTCGCTTCGAAAATAAGATCGAGGAAGATATTCCAGCGTCGGTGTGGGATAAGATGATGAAGATTCCATACGGAATTCAGGCTTCTGATCCAAATGGTATGGAAATTGATCAATTCAATCTTCATCCAGCTACCATCGATACTGTAAATGCTTTCTCAAAGGCATTTACTGGTCTCGAAGGTTTTGTCCAGGAAAGAATGGACCTCAAAGCCAAAAAATTGCATAGCTGATCCTTTCCTGTGAACAGAAAAGTATAAGGATTGTTCACTATTCAGCATCAGAAAATAAGACGAGGAGGTGTCAAATACAGAGAAATACACAGAAAATGGCACTGAGCAGCTTTTATTGTTATATGTATAGCAAGGTACAAATTATCCGTTGTTGAGCCCATAGCTCGCCTAGGGATAATGCGTACAATCGGTTTCAGCTCGATGCAGGTGCGAGGAAACACCCATTACTAAACAGCATTTTCCTTAATGCTACCTGCAAAGAGAACGGTTCAAAGTGAAGAAAGAAGTGATTATGGCGAAAGATGTTGAATTTGTCGTCAAGCAAATTGCAGATACAGTCCTAAGAAATGAGGCTTATTTTAGTGAGCTGGATGGGGTTTGCGGTGATGGTGATTTTGGTTATTCCTTAGCCCGGGGTTTCGAAAAGGTCCTGGCTGAATGGGATAATATGGATCACAGCACTCCAGGGAACTTTTTGAAAAAGGTAGCTCAAGTCATTATGAGCGCAGTCGGAGGCGTCTCTGGCACGATTTGGGGAACAATGTTTTTGCGAGTTGGTGTAAAGCTCGGGAATAAGACCGAAATCACTCGGGAAGACGCCATCGAATTATTGCACGTTGCCATCGATGCGATCAAGCAGCGTGGCAGCTGCGATTTGGGCGATAAGACCTACTTAGATGCATTAGTTCCAACCGTCGATGCTCTCGAAAAAGCCTTCGCGGAAGGCAAAGATACTGCCGAAGCCTTAGAAATTGCTGCTAAAGTGGCGGCTGAAAGTGCAGAAGCCACACGCGCCTTAGTTGCAAAGAAAGGTCGGGCAGCCTATACAGGTGAACGCAGTATTGGCACCTTAGATGCTGGTTCTGTAGCCGTAGCGAAGATTTTTGAAGATCTCGCTAAAGCTTGGAAAGAAAACTAAACCAAATTAATATTAAAAAAGGAGAAAATATGAAAAAGTTTTGTAATGACCCCAAGAATTATGTACCTGACATGCTGAAAGGCATCGCCTTGGCAAATAAGGACAAGCTGAAATATATCCCCGACTATAACCTGATTATGCGTGCGGATATTCCTCAGCCCAATAAAGTCTCGATTATGCAAGGTTCTGGCTCTGGCCACGAACCTGCCCATGTCATGATCGTTGGTAAGGGCATGCTCGATGCTGCCTGCCCTGGCAACGTGTTCGCTGCGCCACCTCCAGAATACGTCTACCAAACCACAAAATTGATTGCTGGTCCAATGGGCGTGTTGCACCTGCTGAACAACTACACTGGCGATACAATGTCCTTCGATACTGGGCGTGAATTAGCCGAAGCTGAAGGCATTGAAGTGCGCACAGTAGTGATCAATGATGACGTGGCTGTAAAAGACTCCACCTACACCGTAGGGCGCCGCGGTGTGGCAGGCAACTTCTTCGTGATTAAAGCCTGCGGTGCCGCATCAGAGCGCGGAGCGACGTTGGAAGAGCTCGAAAAACTCGGCAACCGTGTTGTTTCCGTCACCCGCACGTTTGGTGTGGCGCTTACTGGCTGCACGCCGCCCGCCAAAGGCACGCCTATCTTCACCTTAGCAGAAGATGAGATGGAAATGGGCATTGGCATTCATGGTGAACCGGGTCGCAAACGCGTCAAGATCCAACCTGCAGATAAGATCATCGATGAAGTTTTTGCCATCGTCGCTGACGATCTGCCCTACAAGGCTGGAGACGAAGTAGCCCTGATGATCAACGGCATGGGTGGCACCCCCATTTCAGAGTTATATATCCTCTATGGGCATGCGCATGAATTAGCGGAAAAGCGTGGCTTAAAGATCAAGCGCCACTATGTAGGTGAGTACTGCACCTCGCTTGAGATGGCTGGCTTCTCCCTGACTCTCGTCAAACTTGATCCAGAATTAGAAGATTTACTGGCTGCCCCAGCTGAGGCTGCGATTCATATCTTCTAAACTCTGCAAATCTTTACACCACCTCGATATTCAGGCAGGCTACCCAGCCTGCCTGATGTTTTTAATGGCATAAATCAGACAAATGAGATTTGAAACGCTCAAAATAACTCACTTGGGCTGCCCTAATCTATTCCCAGCGCCAAAAGCGGGTTGCCAAAGCTGTACAAACGAGCGCAACTCCCAGTAGAACACCCACGCTTAACCCCTGCCCTTCCCAGCTGCCTTGCAGCCAAGAGGCTTTCAACAGCTTCACGCCATACGTTAGGGGGATAAAACGGGAGATGTTTTGTACAGCTGGCGGCAGCACTTCCATAGGTATGGTCGCCCCTGAAAGGAACATCAAAATGAAGCCCACAATGAAACCAAATACATTGGCAACTTGAACGGATGGCGCGACGGCTGCCAGTAAATAGCCCATTGCGTACATTGCGAAAGTCGTCAGCAAGAATGCCAATAATAGCAGCCCCCAATTGCCGTAAAATTGCGCCCCAAAGCCAAAAACAGCGACGGCACACATAATTAGCGTACCAAGCAGTAAAACAATAATGTAGGTAAGGACATCCGCCAAAATAAAAGTGGACGAGCGCAAGGGCGTGGCGCGTAAGCGGTGCAGCATACCCGTTTCGCGTTTCATCGCCACATCAACTGGAATTGTAAGCAAACCAACATTATCAATAACCATCGCAATATAAGCAGCAGTAGTCGCATCAATAAAACCATAGCCGCCTACAAACGATGCTGGATCATTCCCGTAGATTGACCCAAAAAGTACGAGCATCAATGGCGCCCATGCCAATGTGAAAAATGCCGCCGCTGGTTCCCGCAGGTAAATCTTAATTTGAGTTAAAGCCAAGTTCCAAAAAGCACGCATAGTTCATCCTCCTCAGATTGGTCCCCTAATCACGCATTTCGTTACCAGTTAGAGAAAGAAAAACATCTTCTAAGCTGGATTGTTGGATATGCAGTCCTTTTAATGAGATGCCATGCTGATCAAGCAGCTGCAACAATTCCACAATATTCTCATTATTGAAATTGATCAGGGTGAAATCTTCGCCGACTTCTACTGCAATAACTCCACGAATCCCTCTTAGCCAATCTGCCTCTTCCTTTAATGCTTGTGGAAGGCGGATGCGGGTTTCGTGGGCATATTGTTCGATGAGATCTGAGGGCTTCCCGAGCGCTACGATTTTGCCATGATCCATAACAGCGACGCGATCACACAAATTTTCTGCCTCATCCATAAAATGGGTTGTAAGGAAAACCGTGTGCCCTTGCTCTCGCACACCGCGTACCAGGTCCCAGGTAGCCCTCCGAGCTTGTGGGTCTAATCCGGTTGTAAGCTCATCAAAGAAAACCAATTGCGGTTTATTAATCAGCGCTAAGCAAATAAACAGGCGCTGTTTTTGCCCGCCAGAAAGTTTAGAGAAATAAACATTCTCTTTTTCAGATAGCCCCAGGCGCTCCAGCAGCTCGTCTTTTGGGGCAGGATGGCTATAAAAGGAAGAAAAAAGCTCAACCGCCTCCCCAACCTTGATATGCGGATACAAACTCGAACCTTGCAGTTGCATCCCAGTCTGCTCATAAAGGGTGGTGCTTTGCGTTTGCGGGTCTAAGCCCAATACACGAATGCTGCCAGCATCCGGTTTGCGCAGTCCTTCGATGCACTCGATCGTCGTGGTTTTGCCAGCGCCGTTTGGCCCAACCATTCCAAATATTTCGCCTTCTTCCACAATCAGGTCAACACCATCGACTGCTTTGACGGCTCCATAAGTTTTATGTAAGCCTTCTACCCATATCACTTCGTGCATGCTGCCTCCGTTTTTTGTTAGGGTTGAATAGGAAACAAATTGTTTACATAATAACACGGGAGAAAGGATATAACAGTAGATAATCATAGGATTGGATGATAAAGTGATTAATCGCCATTTTCTTTCGGTTTTCACGGTAAAATCTTAGCTATCATAAATAAAGGATTTTAGAATAACTCCCATGCAATATAGAACCTTCGGAAAAACTGGTATAGAAGTCTCCGCCCTCGGCTTTGGTATGATGCGCCTGCCTACTTTGGGCGAGGATAGCGCTGCAATAGATGAGGAACTTGCAACCACAATGCTTCACCGTGCTATTGATGCGGGCGTGAATTATGTGGATACCGCCTGGTCCTACCATCGCGAACAAGGCGAGCCTTTCGTTGGTAGAGCCTTAGCTGGCGGCTACCGGGAGAAAGTCTATCTCGCCACTAAGCTGCCCACCTGGCTCGTCCACTCCCAAGATGACATGGAGCATTTTTTAGATGCACAACTCACGCGCTTGCAAACCGACCACATCGATTTTTATCTGCTGCACTCTATGAATGCCGAGAAGTGGGAGAACCTGACCCGTCTGAAGGTTTTCGATTGGGCTGAGCGTAAGCGTGCCGAAGGCAAATTCCGCTACTTCGGCTTTTCCTTTCATGATGACTTTGAGGTGTTCGAGCAAATTCTGAACGGCTACGATGCCTGGGATTTCTGCCAAATTCAATACAACTATATGGACGTAGACTATCAAGCCGGCAGGAAAGGCTTACAGGAAGCCGCACAAAAGGGGCTTGGCGTGGTAATCATGGAGCCTTTACGCGGCGGTCAGTTAGCCAAGAACCCACCACCTGCAGCCGTGGCACAAGTCTTTGCCCAGTCCTCGCGCCATTGGACGCCGGCGGAATGGGCACTGCAATGGCTGTGGAACCAGCCCGAAGTCTCCTTAGTCCTCTCTGGGATGAGCACGTTGCAGCAAGTAGAGGAAAACTTAGCCAGCGCCGAAAGATCGGGTGTGGGCTCGCTGACGCCAGCAGACCTGCAAATCATTGAGCAGGTGCGCAACATCCGCCAAGGTTTAGCCCCCATTCCTTGTACGCACTGCGAATACTGTATGCCTTGCCCCAATGACGTCGCCATTCCTGATATCTTTGCGCTCTATAACGAAGCCATGATGTATGGGGCTCCAGAACACTCACGCTATACTTACCGCAACTTCTTCAACCCCGAAAACAAGGCTGACCAGTGTATCGAGTGCGGCACCTGCGAATCGCTCTGCCCGCAGCATATCGAGATTATTGAATGGCTCAAGACCGCTCACAGCTTCCTGCAGCCCAACCAGAGCTGAGCCGCCCGAATCCCGTCCGCCGGTCTGACCGCGCTTGGACATGGGGTCTGATAGCAGCGTTAGCGGCGCTTGCAACATTCTTTTTCACCCACACTCCGCCCGGCTTCTGGAATAAACTGATGGCAGTCGGTTCAGCGGTCTGTCATCAAGATCCTGCGCATTCTTTTTTAGTTTATAGCCGACAGATGCCCTTGTGTGCGCGCTGCACCGGCATGTACTTGGGCGCGCTGCTCTCGCTGGCTTTTCATTTTCAGAAAGGTAAGTTGGGCAGCCTTCCGCCGCGCAAGATGGTAATACCCTTAGGGTTGCTCTTTTTAGCCTTTGCCGTAGATGGGCTGAACTCTTGGGCTGCCTCGCTTGGCACAGGCTGGAACTTTTATGAAACCACCAACCTAACCCGCCTCGTCACCGGTACCGGCGCTGGGCTAGTCATTGGCGCGGTGTTGGCTCCTATTTTCAATCAAACCGCCTGGGCAAGTTGGGTAAAAGCATCTGCTTTACCAAATGGCAAAAAGCTCGCCGTGCTGCTGGCTGCTGCAGCGGTGATCATCTTAGCGGTTTACGCCGGCCCGCAAGCTTTGCGTTACCCTGCTGCAATTCTTTCGGTTCTTGGTGTGCTGGCGGTACTCTGCTTAGCCTATACCACTTTAGCCCTAATCATCCTGAATCGCGAAAACATAGCTAACTCCTTGCGTGATCTGCTTCTGCCGCTGTTAGTTGGCATGTTGATGGCGTTCCTACAAATCAGCTTTTTCGCTTTCTTACGCATATACTTCCTTTAATATACATTCCTCCAGTGGTTGGGAATCAGATATAATTAATTTAGTTCACCCAATTGTTACCGAAAGGAAGGCATGGGCACGCTAATTTCAACGATTTTAGAGGCATTTGGTCTTTCGGCTTCGGCCGGTCTGAATGCTTACATCCCGCTGCTGGTGGTCTCACTGCTTGCAAAATTCACCAACCTCATCGATCTCACTTCACCGTGGGATGCCCTGACCAGCTGGTGGACCATCGGTTTGCTAACTGTACTCTGCCTAATTGAAGCGGTCGCGGACAAAATCCCCGCTGTGGACCACGTCAACGATGCGGTGCAAACCTTCATCCGCCCCACTGCCGGCGCGGTTCTCTTTGCTGCCAGCGCCGGCTCAGCCACGAACGTCAACCCCGTCCTCCTGATGATCTGCGGGCTGCTGGTGGCAGGCAGCGTCCATACGGTCAAATCTGTGCTGGTACGGCCGGCTGTGACCGCTGCCACAGCTGGGACAGGTGATCCGGTTGTCAGCTTTGCGGAAGATGTTACCGCCGGCTTTATCTCCGTGCTTTCAGTTGTGCTGCCCATCGTAACGCTGATTGTCATCATCATTCTTGTGTTTGTCATAGCTTCTTGGATTCGCCGGAGAAAACGTGCGCGCGCTGCGCTATAATAGAAATCATCTATTCATTTGACGAAAGGATAAACTTATGAGCACCGAGCCTGTAACAACCCCAACGCAAACTACTTCCCCTTGGTCGGTCGTTAGTCTGATCAGCGGGATTGCCAGCTACATTGCCTTGCCTTTTTTAGGCGCAATTATTGCATTAGTCACCGGTTATGTAGCCAAAGATGAAATCCGAAAAAGCAACGGCACTATCGGCGGTGAAGGCATGGCAACTGCCGGTATTGTTCTCGGTTGGATCAATATCGCCTTGATTTTGATCGCAATCGCCCTAATTGTCATCCTCATTATCGGCATCATCCCTGCCCTGGGCACTTGGAGCGGATTTAGTGGTGGGATGCCTTTTTGGGGCTGGCATTAAACAAAGTTAACACCTGCATTTTTCCACAGCCTGCTTTTATAGCAGGCTTTTTTTATTTCCTCAATATCGAACGATAATATTACGCAATTTTCAGGCAGAGCACTTTTTCTGGCAGGAAGTGAAAGCCCAAGCCTTCGCCCAATGGAAAAGGCTCACCGCTAAACAAGCTTAACTTTTGCCCGCCTGCCTCAACTTCCAATTTGTAATAATCCCCCATAAAGACGCAATCCTGCACTACACCATGCAATGTGTCCAAGCCGTTGCTTACCGACTCAATCATGGCATCCTTTGGGCGCAGCAACAGGCTGCAGGGATCCCCGATAGTAAAGCGCTGTCCATGTGCATTAGCTTGCAAATTTCCTAAAGCAGTTTGCACCGAAAGAGGTTCAAGCGCGTTGACCACCCCAGGCACCAGGTTCCCCAATCCCAAGAACCCTGCGATCCAAGCATTGGCGGGCTGTTCGTAAAGTTCCTTGGCTGTGCCTTCCTGCGCAATCACCCCTTGATGCAGGATCAGTAGGCGGTCTGCCACGGCAAAGGCTTCCTCACGGTCATGCGTGACGTAAATCGCGGGCTTGCGGCTGGCGTGCAGCACTTCGCGCAGCTCCTCCATCAGCTGCAGCCGCAGGCTATGATCCAACGCCCCTAAGGGTTCATCTAACATCAGCAAGCGCGGGTTTGGTGCCAGCGCCCGTGCCAGCGCCACGCGTTGCTGCTCCCCGCCTGAGAGCTCCGTGACCGGTCGGTCAGCAAAAGCTTCCATGCGGATGGCGCGCAGGGCTTCGAGCGTCTTAGCTTCTATGTCTTCCTTAGGTAGGTTTTGCATGCGCAGCCCAAAAGCGACGTTTTCCGCTACGGTGCGGTGCGGGAATAGCGCATAATCCTGGAACATCAGCCCAAATCCGCGCTTGTGTGGCGGGATCGCGCTCATGTCTGTTCCATCCCAGTAAACCTTGCCGGCTTCGCAGGGCTCCAATCCGGCAATGATGCGCAGCAGGGTGCTCTTGCCGCTGCCCGATTCGCCCAGCAGGCAGACGATCTCTCCACTGCGCACATCAAAAGAAACCCCGTCCAAGAGTATCTGCCCTTCATAAGTTTTATGGATATCGCGCACTTCCAGCATTAGTAAAGTTCCTCTCCAGGTAAGCGGATTTTTTCAATCAAAAAGATGCCGGCACCGCATACGATCAAAAGTAAGCTAGACATAGCCAGGGCTTGCCCGTAATTAAGCGCCCCCGGCTGCGAAATGTAACGATAGATGGCTACCGGGATAGTGGGGGTTTGCGCGCTGCTCAAAAAGCTGGAAGCACCGAATTCGCCTAATGATATCGTGAATGCGAAGACCATGCTCACTAGCAACGGGCGTAAGAGCAAAGGCAAGTCGACTTCACGAAACACCCGCTGCTCATCCGCGCCGAGCGTACTGGCAGCTTGGCGCAAGGAGCTGGGAATGCTGCGCAATGCCGGCAGCAGCGTGCGTACCACCATGGGCAATGCCACCAGCGCATGCGCAATCGGGATGAGCAAGGGGAAGGGCATGCCGCTCCAAGCCGGCTGCCTGAAGGCAACCAAAAAGCCTAAGCCAAGCGTTACTGCGCTGGCGCCTAACGGCAGCATGAAAAACGGCTCGAGGATACGGTTGGCTTTCCAAGGCTGGTTGAGCGCATACGCACCGAGCAAGCCTAAAATTGTAGCAATCAGGACTGTGAGCATGGCATAGATAAGTGAGTTGCGTACTGCCGTGATGGGCGGCACGTAAAAAAGCGATCCAGTGCGGTTTTGGAAAAGCTCCTGGTAGTAGCGCAAAGTGAAGCCAGTTTGGATCTGCCCGCGCTCGCCCCGAGCTGCTTCCAGGGTCACAAAGCTGCGCGTGATGAGGCTGAGCAGCGGCGTGAGGATAAGCAGTACCAAGAGGACCACCATCACACCTATGAAGGCTTTCTCCGCGGTGCTGCGCGGCGGGCGCAGGTTAGCACGCTCAGCGCTCAGGGCGGCTTTACCGTAGCGCAGCTGGCTCATGCGGCTTTGCAGCCAAGCCACGAGCAAGGTGCAAGCTAACTGCACGAGCGAAAGCACTGCTGCTAACCTCAGGTTGAGCATATACAATGCCTGAGTGTAGATTTCCACCTCAAGAGTGGCAAATTGTGGTCCGCCCAACATCAACACCACGCCAAAGCTGGTGAAATCGAACAGAAACACGAGCAAGCTGGCACCGGTAATAGAGGGCAAAAGCAGTGGCAGCGTCACCTCACGGAACGCTCGCCAGGGGCTAGCGCCCAGCATCTGCGCAGCGTGCACTAACTTTTGGTCCAGCCGGCTCCAAGCCGAACTGACCAGACGGATGATGATGGCGGTGTTGTAAAACACATGCGCGAGTAAGATTGCCGGCAAGCTCTGTAGCATGTGAATCGGCGGCTCGGGAAGATTCAAGAGCGCCATTAGCCCCAAATTTAGCCAGCCACGCGGACCCAGGAGCGTATTGAAGCAAGCTGCTACCACCACTGTGGGGAGGATAAAGGGCAGCAGGCTAAGCAAGCGCAGTGCCTCGCGCCCCTTAAAGTCAAAATGCGAAAAGAGGTAGGCAGCCGGCAAACCCACCAAAAGCGTCAGCAGTGTGGAAAGCGCGGCTTGCCAGAAGGTAAAACCCAGCGGCTTGAGCACCTGAGCCGTGCTTTCACCTTGCCAGCTCCCTTCAAAAGCCGGCGAAAACGCCAAGCGCAAAATCGCGAGCAGCGGTTGGTAAAAGAAAACCAGCAAAAAAGTTGCTGGCAGCAACCACAGCAGTCCTGTTCGCAACACGCGTTTGTTCCCGGCGTGCTTCATTCTCTCCCTTACTTCAGCATTAGTTCTGTCCAGGCTTGCACCCAAGCTTCGCGCTTCTGGGCGATAAGCTCTGGGTCCAGAGTAGCCGGCTTTTGCGGCACTTCGCTCGCCTTCACAAAAGCTTCCGGCAGCTTAGCCGATGGCAGCACGGGGTAGACGAACATTTGCAGGGGCATATCCTCCTGGAAAGGCTGGCTGAGCATAAAGTCGATGAACTTTTCGGCTAAACTTCGGTTGGGTGTCCCTTTGAGGATGCCGGCAAACTCCACTTGACGCCAGCAGGCGCCATCAGCGACAATGCTCCCCGTCGGTGCTTCTGTGAGCGGCGTCTCGGCGTAAATCAGCTCAGCTGCTGGGCTGGAGGCATACGACACCACCATCGGTTGGGCGCCATGCCCCGATGAGCCGGAAAAGTTGGTGTAATAAGCCGTCTCCCAATCGGAAACGATTACTACACCGTTATCTTTGAGCGCCTGCCAGTAGCTCTGCCAGCCATCCTCACCAAAGGTGGCGATGGTAGCGAGTAGAAACGAGAGCCCTGGAGACGACGTAGCTGGGTTCTCGACCACGAGTAAGCCGGCATATTCCGGCTTGGTCAGGTCCTCCAAGGATTGCGGTACGGGCAGCTGGTGCTCCTGGAACCAAGCTTTGTCGTAATTGATGCACACATCGCCGTAGTCCACTGGTAGCGCCCTATGGCTCGGGTCCAGCTGGAATTCAGCCGGGATCTGCGCCAGCGCGGGGGCATCATAAGCCTCGAGTAAATCTTGTTCGAGCGCACGCGAGAGAAAGGTATTATCCAACCCGTAAAAGACATCGGCTTCGGGCGTGCCGCCTAAGCTTGTCAGGATCAGCCGATTGAGCGTGGTGCCGGCATCACCGCCTTTTATGAAATTGACTTTTACGTTATTTTCGGTCTCAAACTGCTGCACAAGCTCAGCACTAACCGCAAACGAATCATGCGTCATCACTGTCAGCACTTGCGGCTCTTGGATAGGCGTAGGTGAAGCGGCTGGCGTTTGACCTACACAGCCGCCAAGCAAAATTGCCACAATAGCACCAAAAATGAGGCTTCTTTTTATCATACTTTACCTCCATTGTCTTGAATTTGGCGGGTGTGAATGAGCAGGAGTGCGCCTTGTTCTAAGCTCACACTGAAGCGCTCGCCCGTGCAACGGTTGCTAATTCCGCGTGTCTGCCAAGGAAGCAATGTCTCACCCTCGAGCGCATATTCCAGCCCGTGTGTGACCACCCCCCCAGCAGCTCCGCCCCATGGCAGCAAGGAAACCACATCCCTCGGCTGGCAGGCAAGCGAAATTGTGTGCCGCAGCAGCGTAACCTCTGTCACTCCGTCGTCTATGCGTACTGCGTAATCGTTTAGGTCCGGTCTCGAGAGTAGCGCCAAATTTGCCAGGGTTTGATCCAGCCGACCGCCCAGCGCAAAAGCAATGAGAATGTTTCGATAGCCGCGCTGCAGCACCTCATCCAAAGCCAATTCCAAATCGGTTTTGTTTTTGGCTGGCGGGTAGCGCAGAATTTCAACGCCTGCTTGCTGGCAGGCTTCCACTTCCTGCGCAGAAAGCGAATCCATATCGCCAATGAGAAGCTGCGGGTTGAGCCCCAAATCCTGCAGATGATGCAATCCGCCATCCACCGCCACGAGGAAATCCTGCGTTTGCAGCTCGAGGGCAGTTAGATTAGGCGCTTCGCCATTAGCAAAAAGCACGGCGCGCTCAGTTTTACTCATAAAAACACCCTCCTGCCTGTGGAGGGTGTGAAATGTGCTGTTTTCTCCCTCCGCCGGCATTATCCGGATCAGGTTATGTGGGTCGGAAGCTCACTGCTTCCCTCTCAGCCTGGCACACAGGCTCCCCAAAATGTCTATTACAAGTTATTTTACCACTTACTTACAAAATTTTTTCAATTGTAGAGGAAACTCACATCGCACCCAATATGAATAGGGATGGTCAGAATTTCTGCCTAAATATACAACTTCAGGCTGCCCGATAACGCCGACTTCTAAACAGTGCTCGCCCAGGTTAATCTTGAAAATCACCGCCATCGGTGCTATTATTTTCAAGATTAGACCGCCTACGCCAACATTAGAAAGATAAATAAATTAGGTCTTGGGTAATGGAAAACAACGACGCCAAACCAACCTGTTCTGTAGTAATCCCAGTCTATAACAGCCAACAAAGTTTGCCATCGTTGGTGCAAAGGCTGCATACCACTTTGCCCGCCTTATGTTCCGATTATGAAATCTTACTCGTCAATGACGACAGCCGCGATGAAAGCTGGCGCGTGATTACAGAGCTGTGTGCTTCCAGCCCGCGCGTCATCGGCATCAACCTGATGCGTAACTTTGGGCAGCACAACGCCTTACTGTGCGGCATCCGGCAGGCACGTTATGAACTAATCCTCACCATGGATGACGATCTGCAGCACCCTCCCGAAGAAGCGCCTAAACTCTTCGCAAAACTCACCGAAGGGTATGATGTGGTCTACGGCGCGCCCGCAGCCGAAAAACATGGCTTTTGGCGGGATTTATCCTCCCGTCTGATTAAGCGCGTGTTGCACAAGCTCATGGGCATCAACAGCGCCGCGACGGTATCCGCGTTCCGGCTTTTCCGCGCTGAGTTGGCACAGGCATTTTCCGATTATCAAGGCTCTTTTGTTTCCATCGACGTGTTGCTCAGCTGGGGGACGACGCGTTTTGCTTCCGTGATAGTAAACCACCAGGAACGGGAATATGGAAAGTCTAATTACAGCTTTAGGAAGTTGATGAGCCATGCCCTGACGCTCGTTACCGGCTTCAGCAACGCACCCCTGCGGATTGCCAGCATCACCGGCTTTATCTTCACCGCTTTCGGCGTTGGTGTTCTGCTTTATGTGCTCATCAGTTACATCGTTCGCGGCGGCAGCTTGCCCGGGTTTCCATTCCTGGCTTCTATCATATCCATTTTTTCGGGAGTGCAGCTTTTTGCTTTGGGTATCTTTGGTGAATACTTGGGTAGGATGTTCAGCCGCACATTGAACAAACCTGTTTACACGGTCCGCGAAGTGATTAGGAGCGAACCGCTCCCCGAGGCACAGGAGATCCCCACGCGTGAACAATGAGAGAACTCCTGACCAAGCGGCGGAACTCTCCCCGCTGGATGAAGCCCGATTTGGAGTCAGGTCAGCGCGCGCTCGCGTAGTAACCACCGAGAACTTGCCCGCTGTCTTAGCGTTTTGCGCCGCTAATCAGGTGGAATTCCTGGTTGCCCGCTGCCCCACCACGGATATTGCTGCTGCGCATGCCATGGAAGCGGCTGGCTTCCAATTAATGGAAACCTTGCTCTACTTGCACTTCGACCTGAAAACCCACCCCATCCCAAAAAACCAAAGCGAAGTGCTTATCCGCCCGGTGCATCCTAACGAGGTGAGCCAGGTCGGCGGGCTTGCCCGTACGGCTTTCGCGAACTATTACGGTCATTACCATGCTGACCCAAAGCTGGACCCACGGAAGAGCACAGAGGTGTATATTGACTGGGCAGAGCGCTGCTGCACTGATCCAGCTGCCGCTAATCTGGTTTTAGTGGCAGAAGCAGAAGGCAAGCTGGCGGGCTTTCGCGCGCTGCGGGTCAATTCGCCCGTTCAAGGGGAGTTTATTCTGGCAGGGGTGAACCCTGAGTACCAGCGGCGGGGCATTTACCGTGCCTTTATTGTAGAAGGTCTAAAGTGGTGCCGCGAGCAAGGTTTGGAAGAAGTCCTCAATTCCACGCATGTGGCAAACGTGGCGGTTCAACGGGCTTGTTTGCATGCGGGCTTTGAACCAGCCTATTCCTTGTACACTTTCCACAAGTGGTTCCCCTAAGCTGCTGCGTCATTCTCCCACAGAGCGATAATTGCGCGGTAAACTAACCTGAAAATCAACTTCTTATCAGAGCGAGCCATGAGTAAAATCCCCTTCAACAAACCCCCTTTTCTCGGAAATGAATTTGATTACATGCGCGAAGCAATCGCCAGCGGGCATATCTCCGGAGATGGTGCATTTACCAAACGCTGCCATACCATACTGGAACAGCTCATTGGCGCCCCCAAAGTGCTGCTGACAACTTCATGCACCCATGCGCTGGAAATGGCTGCCCTGTTGCTGGATATAAAGCCCGGCGACGAGGTCATTTTTCCATCATTCACCTTTGTTTCCACCGTGAACGCCTTTGTGCTGCGCGGTGCGGTACCGGTTTTTGCCGATATCCATCCAGATACGCTCAACCTGGATGAAAGCCAGCTGGAGCGCTTGGTCAGTGCAAAGACCCGCGCCGTGGTGCCCGTGCACTATGCCGGCGTGGGCTGTGAGATGGATACTATCCTTGCTTTTGCAAATGAACACAACTTAGCCGTGGTGGAAGATAATGCGCACGGGCTGACCGGAGCCTACAAGGGCAAACCTTTGGGCAGCTTTGGCTGCCTGGCGACACAAAGCTTCCATGAGACCAAGAATTTCTCCTGCGGGGAAGGCGGCGCACTGGTCATCAATGACCCGCAATTCATTGACCGCGCCGAAATCATTCGTGAGAAAGGCACCAACCGCAGCCGCTTTTTCCGCGGAATGGTGGATAAATACACCTGGGTGGATATTGGCTCCAGTTACCTGCCCTCGGATATGCTCGCGGCATACTTGTGTGCCCAGTTAGAGCAGTGGCAGATCATTCAGGCGCGCCGTCGGCAAATCTGGGAGAGGTACGACGCCGCACTGCGGGATTGGGCTGCCCGTAACGGCGTCCGTCAGCCGTTTATTCCATCCGACCGCACGCAAAGCTACCATATGTACTACCTGCTCTTCCCCGGGCTAACCCAGCGCCAGGCTTTCATTGCCCGCCTGAAAGACCAGGAGATCTTATCCGTGTTCCATTACCTGCCCCTGCACCTTTCGGATATGGGCATGCGCTTTGGCGGAAAGCCGGGTGATTGCCCGGTAACTGAGCGCATCAGCGATCAATTGGTGCGCCTGCCATTCTTCTATAACCTCACCGATGAAGAGCAGGACCGGGTCATTGAGGCAATTATCAGCCAACCGGTCTGAAGCTAAAGCGTGCGTTACTCTCCAATTCTGCATCCATAGAAACACACACTCAGGGGGCAATCCCGCGAGTGTAGAGCAGTGCCAGCCCGCCAAAATAAAGCAGGATCAGCAAGGCTGAATCGATTTCCAGGAAGAGTATCTTGCGCTCCAAGCGTGCCAAATCACTAATTAGTGCGACGACCGTCATCAGTAAACCTAACATGCCAATTAATAGAAAAGAACGATCAATGACACTAAAAAATCGTCCCTGGATATAAAAGAAATCCGCGATACCAATTGCAAACATGTTGAACATATTGCTGCCATACAAATTACTAATCGCCATATCATCAGCGCCGATGCGCCCCGCCTCAATCGTCGCTACAGTTTCTGGCAATGAGGTTACAACCGCTACGAGTGTGGACCCAATAAAAGTCGTGCCTAACCCCGTGATGTCTGCAATGCGCGTGCTTACATCCACCATCCAAGGGGTAGCGAAAATCAAAACCCCCGCAGCACCAGCAAACCATAGGATGGCAGTTGTGAGCGATGGCAAACCCTCGGGAATCACCGTATCCACATGCCCCAAACTTTGCATACGGCTTTGGCGGCGCAGCAGCGCGATGGCAAAGAAATAAGCAATGATCATGGTCAAGCCATCGAAACCAACCTCGAAATTTCCGACATTTATATGCAGGGGCAGTTCTGCCACAATAAAAAACACCGCCAACACGCTCATCAATACGGCTAAGCTGCCTGTAAGTGCGTGCTTATATGCCTCTTTGCTGCTCATACGCCGGCTGGTATGGACCATATCTAACACTGCAATGAGAAACATGTTAAACATATTGCTGCCAAACAAATTTCCGGCTGCCAGGTTCGGTACACCACTTTGAATTGCACTTATTGTCGTAATCAATTCAGGTAATGAAGTTGCTGCTGCGAGCAATAATGTGCCGACAAACATGCCACCTAATCCAGTTCGCAGCCCAATCACATCTCCATATTTTGCCAGCTGCATCGCCGCAAATGTGATAACCGCTGCACTGAGGATAAACTCGATCCACACCATCTCAGTTAGCTCGTTTCTCCAGCCCCTTGACCATCTCTACAGGCCAGGCTGTAAAAATACCGGTATTGCCGTCCTCCAGGCTCCCTACTACACTTTCCGCTGCTTGTAGGCTGGCATCCACCAGCTCTTTTTTCGCCACGAGAGCAAATAAGGTGAGGTGGTTCTCCTCCTGATTGAAAATTGCGGTAGTATAACGCATGGGCAGGAAGCGCCGCCGCACGCGGTGCATCCCGGTGCTCTCTATGATAGTTACACCGGTGATTCCAGCCTTTTCCCATGCATTGAGCACCTCAACCAATTTTTCTGGATCATCTAAGACAAACATGACCATGTACATCACAACCTCCTCGTCTTTACCTGCAATTCGTCTATTGAGCAAAAGAATTAATTAACCGCTTGCTCAATTTTGTTCCCCTTTTGGTTAATTTTACCAGAACGAATTTTGACAGATCCGCCGCTGTGGTAAGATTATCCGAAATGTTTTAGAAATAGGGAGAAAATATATGTCTGAAACTGAACAAACACCTTCCTTACAAGCCCCCTGCACTTTTATCCTGGTTCGCCACGGGGAAACAGCTTCGAATGTGCGTAACACTTTTCGCGGACGTACGGATGTGCCGCTTAATGAAACTGGTTTGGCGCAAGCCCAGGCTGTTGCTGCGCGTATAACCCAAGGCTGGCATCCAGCTGCACTGTATGCCAGCCCAATTAAACGCGCTATGCAGACTGCGCAGATCATCGGCGAGCGCTGCCAGCTTACTCCCATCCCTTACCAAGCCATTATCGATATCGACTTCGGGCAGTGGACTGGGCTTCCATTCGATGAGGTAAAGCAGCGCTGGCCTGAGGAATTAGATAACTGGATCGCCCACCCAGGCGAGACGCACATACCAGGCGGAGAAAGCTTGGCAGAGATGCATCTCCGCGCCCGGCAGGCTTTGCGGGAGCTCTCGGTTCGTCATTCCGGACAAACGGTGATCCTGGTTGGGCATACTGTCATAAACCGCGTTCTCATCATGGAAACCGTAGACATCGCCGATGACTATTTCTGGTACATTGGGCAAGATACCTGTGCACTCAACCTAATCCGCGCTGAGATTAATGGGCGTTACTCGTTGCTCAGCCTTAATGATACTTGCCATCTTTCGAGTAACAGCCATAAAGCGGACTAAGCACAGATTGCTGAGTTCGCACATTAAAAAAACCGCTGAATTATCAGCGGTTTTATGATTAAATGAAAAGTCTCTTGGCAATGACCTACTCTCCCAGGGGGCTGCCCCCCAAGTACCATCAGCGCTGGCGACCTTAACTTCCGGGTTCGGGATGTTACCGGGTGTACCTTCGCCGCTCCAATCACCAAGAGACGATTTTCTAAAAGAAGTTGAATAACATTTGTAAGCAAAGCCTTAAAAAAGCATCGAGTTCTCCACATCACGTTGGAAGCTCTCGATCATTAGTACAGTTTAGCTCAACGCATTACTGCGCTTACACATACTGCCTATCAAGCAGGTAGTCTACCTGCGATCTTACTCCCTTTACGGGATTATAGAGATCTAATCTTGAGGCAAGTTTCCCGCTTAGATGCTTTCAGCGGTTATCTCTGCCAGACGTAGCTACCCAGCAATGCCGTTGGCACGACAGCTGGCACACCAGAGGTCTGTCCACTCCGGTCCTCTCGTACTAGGAGCAGCTCCTCTCAAATCTCTTACGCCCACAGTGGATAGAGACCGACCTGTCTCACGACGGTCTGAACCCAGCTCGCGTACCGCTTTAACGGGCGAACAGCCCGACCCTTGGGACCTTATCCAGCCCCAGGATGCGATGAGCCGACATCGAGGTGCCGAGCCAGGTCGTCGATATGGACTCTTGGACCTGACTAGCCTGTTATCCCCGGGGTAGCTTTTATCCGATGAGCCACGGCCCTTCCACACGGAACCGTGGGATCACTAAGCCCGACTTTCGTCTCTGCTCGGCGCGTTGGCCTTGCAGTTAAGCTCCCTTATGCCTTTACACTCTCTGGCTGGTTTCCATTCAGCCTGAGGGAACCTTTGGGCGCCTCCGTTACTCTTTAGGAGGCGACCGCCCCAGTCAAACTGCCCACCTGGCACGGTCCCTTATCCGGATTACGGATAAAGGTTAGGGTCTAGAGTTCATCAGGGTGGTATTTCACCGGCGGCTCCACCAAGGCTGGCGCCCTAGTTTCATAGCCTCCCACCTATCCTACACAAATGAAATCCAAACTCAATGCCAAGTTGCAGTAAAGCTCCACGGGGTCTTTTTGTCCTACTGCGGGTAGGCCGCATCTTCACAGCCATTTCAATTTCGCCGGGTCCTTCGTCGAGACACTGTTCTAGTTGTTACACCTTTCGTGCGGGTCGGAACTTACCCGACAAGGAATTTCGCTACCTTAGGACCGTTATAGTTACGGCCGCCGTTCACCGGGGCTTCAGTTCAAAGCTTCGTTCCCCCGAAGGGGAACTAACCTCTCCCTTTAACCTTCCGGCACTGGGCAGGTGTCAGCCCCTATACATCGCCTTACGGCTTTGCAGAGACCTGTGGTTTTGTTAACCAGTCCCTAGAACCATTTCACTGCGATCTTCCAGCGCTCATTATTCACTTACGCCAGAAGACACCTCTTATCCCGAAGTTACGAGGCTAAATTGCCTAGTTCCTTAACGAAGGTTCTCCCGTTCGCCTTGGTATATTCTACCCATCTACCTGTGTCGGATTGCGGTACAGGCACTTAAGAATCAACGTTTAGAAGCTTTTCTTGGCAACAAGGCTCAACTCACTTACGCCTCAGGGGCTCGCTGCCTTATCTCACCTCGGTCTGCGGATTTGCCTACAAACCTCAACGGCTGACATAAGGCACACCTGTTCAACCAATCACAGGCTGGCCTACCTCGTTGCGTCCCTCCATCACTCATCTTAAGTGGTTCCGGAATGTTGACCGGATATCCATCGCTTACGCCTTTCGGCCTCAGCTAAGGCCCTGACTAACCCGACGCGGATTGACCTGGCGTCGGAAACCTTAGATATACGGCGAACACGGTTCTCACGTGTTTTACGCTACTCATGTCTGCATTCTCACTTCTGTCCGCTCCAGCCGTCCTTACGGTCGACCTTCCCAGCTGACAGAACGCTCCCCTACCAAACGTGCTTCCGCACGTTTCCATGGCTTCGGTATTAAGCTTAGCCCCGTTAAATTTTCCGCGCAAGATCACTCGACCAGTAAGCTGTTACGCACTTTTTAAAGGATGGCTGCTTCTAAGCCAACCTCCTGGTTGTTTCAGTAACCTCACCTCGTTTCCCACTTAGCTTAAATTTGGGGACCTTAGCCGATGGTCTGGGCTGTTTCCCTTTCGACCCCGAAACTCATCTCCCGGAGTCCGACTGCTATGCTTGGAGTAACGGCATTCGGAGTTTGATTAGGTTCGGTAAGCAATAAGCCCCCTAGCCCATTCAGTGCTCTACCTCCGTTACTAAACGCATAACGCTAGCCCTAAAGCTATTTCGGGGAGAACAAGCTATCTCCAAGTTCGTTTGGCATATCACCTCTAACCACAGCTCATCCCCTAATTTTGCAATATTAGTAGGTTCGGTCCTCCACGAGTGGTTAAACTCGCTTCAACCTGGCCATGGTTAGCTCACCTGGTTTCGTGTCTAATCCTTGCGACTGCACGCCCTATTCAGACTCGCTTTCGCTGCGGCTTCGGGTGTCACTCCCTTAACCTTGCCACAAAGATTAACTCGCAGACTCATTCTCCAAGAGGCACGCCGTCAGGCATAGCGGTGCGCACAAGCTTTCGCTATAGCACCAACCCGCCATTAGCCCTTCGACTGCTTGTAAGCTTACGGTTTCAGGTTCTTTTCACTCCCCTAACAGGGGTACTTTTCACCTTTCCCTCACGGTACTTGTTCACTATCGGTCGTCAAGCGTATTTAGCCTTGGAGAGTGGACTCCCCAGATTCCTACCGGATTAGCGTGCCCGGTAGTACTCAGGTATCCAGCGAGAGGTTCGACGTTTTCGCGTACAGGACTGTCACCTTCTGTGGTTGGCTTTTCCACACCAATTCTGCTAACGTCTCACTTTGTAACTCTCATATGCTGGACCCTACAACCCCGAACCAGCATGCTGGTTCGGTTTGGGCTGTTCCCCGTTCGCTCGCCACTACTTGGGGAATGGTCTCTTTTCCTCTAGGTACTTAGATGTTTCAGTTCCCTAGGTTCCCTTCATGTGACTATGTATTCATCACACGATGCTGATGGTTCGCATCAGCTGGTTTCCCAATTCGGAGATCCCCGGATATATCGCTTGTTCACAGCTTCCCGAGGCTTATCGCAGTGTCCCACGTCCTTCATCGGCACTTGACGCCAAGGCATTCACCGTAAGCTCTTAGTAGCTTCTCCACGTGATGCGGAGAAATCGATGCTTTTTACAGCATTCAATATTTATTAATTATTTACTAATTTTCGTATGACATGTATCATCGCAACACATGTCGATACGGCCTACAAATGTTATTCAGTTTTTAAAGTGCAGTCTTTCTCGCTTTTATCCAGCGATGGCCAAATCTAAATCGCTTTAGATCCGCCCATCCCCAGACAAACCTCCCAGAGCTTACAGTGGAGATGAGGGGACTCGAACCCCTGACCTCCTCCTTGCAAAGGAGGCGCTCTCCCGACTAAGCTACATCCCCAGGCACTCCATAAGTTAGAGTGGGCCTTTCAGGGCTCGAACCTGAGACCTTGCCCTTATCAGAGGCACGCTCTAACCAACTGAGCTAAAGGCCCATGAGTCAGCCTTGACAACTCAAAAGTGACAGGAAACTTGCTTCATATAGGTTTCGATCTTCGTTATTGACGCTCTGTGTCTCACCGTGTCAGAGCGATTCCCTAATCATAGGTATTATTTTTGTACAGAGTAAAGCGTTTGCTCTCAAGCATCCGCTTGGATCTCCATAGAAAGGAGGTGATCCAGGCGCACCTTCCGGTACACCTACCTTGTTACGACTTAGTCCCAGTCACCGACCCCACCTTCGACAGCTCCCTCCCTTTCGGGTTAGGATACCGGCTTCAGGTGTTGCCAGCTTCCATGACTTGACGGGCGGTGTGTACAATCCCCGGGAACGTATTCACCGCAGTATTGCTGACCTGCGGTTACTAGCAACTCCAACTTCATGCAGTCGAGTTGCAGACTGCAATCTGAACTGAGGCCAGCTTTTTAGGATTGGCTCCGCCTCGCGGCTTGGCAACCCATTGTACTGGCCATTGTAGCGTGTGTGTAGCCCTGGATATAAAGGTCATGCTGACTTGACGTCATCCCCACCTTCCTCCGACTTAATATCGGCAGTACCGTGTGACACTTGTAACACACAGCGAGGGTTGCGCTCGTTAGCGGACTTAACCGAACATCTCACGACACGAGCTGACGACAGCCATGCAACACCTGTAGAGGCTCCCCGAAGGGTCGGTCCGCTTTCGCTTCCCTACTACCTCTATGTCAAACCCAGGTAAGGTTCTTCGTGTAGCATCGAATTAAACCACACGCTCCGCTGCTTGTGCGGGGACCCGTCAATTCCTTTGAGTTTTAACCTTGCGGCCGTAGTCCCCAGGCGGTAGACTTATCGCGTTAGCTACGACACCGATGGCGATTAAACCACCGACGCCAAGTCTACATCGTTTAGGGCTAGGACTACCGGGGTCTCTAATCCCGTTTGCTACCCTAGCTTTCGCGTCTGAGTGTCAGGAGTGGTCCAGGAGGCCGCCTTCGCCACTGGTGTTCCTCCGGATATCTGCGCATTCCACCGCTACACCCGGAATTCCACCTCCCTCTACCATCCTCAAGCTTGGCAGTTTAGAACGTCCTCTCCCAGTTGAGCCAGGAGCTTTCACGCCCTACTTACCAAACCACCTACACGCGCTTTACGCCCAGTAAATCCGGATAACGTTTGCCTCCTACGTGTTACCGCGGCTGCTGGCACGTAGTTAGCCGAGACTTATTCTGAGAGTACCGTCCTTCCTCATCCTCTCAAAAAGTGCTTTACAACCCGAAGGCCTTCTTCGCACACGCGGCGTTGCTAGTTCAGGCTTTCGCCCATTACTAATATTCCCTACTGCTGCCACCCGTAGGTGTATGGACCGTGTTTCAGTTCCATTGTGGGGGGCCACCCTCTCAGGTCCCCTACCCGTCATCGCCTTGGTAAGCCATTACCTTACCAACTAGCTGATGGGACGCGGGCCCCTCCCGAAGCGAATTACTCCTTTAATCCAAAAGCATCTAATCTCTTGGATATTATGCAGTATTAGCAATCCTTTCGGACTGTTATCCCACACTTCGGGGCAGGTCACCCACGCGTTACTCACCCGTTCGCCACTAAGACAGTATTACTACAGTCTTCGTTCGACTTGCATGTATTAGGCACGCCGCCAACGTTCATCCTGAGCCAGGATCAAACTCTCCGCTAAAAATTTATCACCTTGCGGTGTTTCGTTTTTACGGAAAACAATTAACGAGGCTTGTTCTTACCTATATTTTTGTTGCTTATTTCCTATCACTTTTCAGTTGTTAAGGTTCTGACTTCATGAGAGCAGGATTCTACTGAATCTCTCCAATCCTGTCAATGCTCGCTTCCGTTTTTATAGACGAAATCGCCGGCTCTCAACTTGCTCGCCGGCTACGGGCACTGCTTTCCTGGGTTTGTCTCTCATCCCTTGTTCTTTTTTCAAAGATCAGCTCCCAAGTTGGCAATATCAAACTATCTCCCTTGGGACTTTATTTATAATCGAATTTATGTCGATTGTCAAGGGAAAAGTGTGCTTTCTAATAATTTTCCGAGATTCTTATTTTCAAGGTGCCGTGCTTCACGAACAAACCGCAATTATAGCCGCCTGCTCAATTATGTCAAGAGCAAAAAACCATCCAATTTCCATCAATCTGCGATTTGCTGTTCTTGCTCACAGCAATACTTTAACTTTGCTCTCGCATTTATAATTCTAACAAACCTATTATTTTTTGCTTACATTGAACTTCTACAATACAACTAACTGGATAACAATATCTGAGAAGCTTTTTGCTTCCAAAAAGGAGGAATTATGGATTTGAATAAATTTACACAAAAAGCACAGCAAGCCGTGGTGAACGCACAGGGCTTAGCTCGTGATTATGGACATCAAACCATTGAGCCAGCCCATCTTTTGTTGGCGTTGCTCAATCAAACCGAGAGCACAGTCCCAGCTGTGATCAGCCAGATCGCTGGCAGCACAGAAGTCCTGCGTCAGGAGGTCCAAGAAGATTTGGCTGGACGCCCCAAAGTTTATGGCGCTGGCACCAGCGAACCCGGACTTTCACGCCCGGCTGCGGATGCCCTAGACGCTGCTGAACGTTATGCCAAAGGCATGGGGGACGAATATACCTCAACCGAGCACATCCTGCTTGGCTTGACCGATAGCCCCGAGGGGAAACGTTTAGCGGATTATGGCATTACGAAAGATGCCATCCTCAAGGCTTTGCGTTCGATTCGCGGGTCGCAATCCATCACCACCCAAACCCCAGAGTCTACTTATCAGGCACTTGAAAAATATGGCCGCGACCTGACCGCCCTTGCACGCCAAGGAAAGCTGGATCCGGTTATCGGACGCGATGAGGAAATCCGCCGTACCATCGAGATCCTTTCGCGACGCACGAAGAACAACCCTGCCCTGATTGGTGATCCCGGTGTGGGTAAAACTGCCATCGTGGAAGGCTTAGCGCAACGTATCGTCAATAAAGATGTACCAGAGGGACTCAAGAATAAACGCATTGTTCAGCTGGACATGGCTGCCATGGTGGCTGGTGCAAAATACCGCGGCGAATTTGAGGAACGCCTCAAAGCTGCCCTCAAAGAAGTGACCGATGCCCAGGGCGATATCATCCTCTTTGTGGATGAAATGCACACCGTTATCGGCGCCGGCGCTGCTGAGGGCGCCATGGACGCTGGCAATATACTCAAGCCGATGTTGGCGCGCGGTGAGTTGCACATGATTGGCGCAACCACGCTCGAGGAGTATCGTAAATACGTGGAGAAAGACGCAGCCCTCGAGCGGCGCTTCCAACCGGTTTACATAGACGAGCCCTCAGTGGAGGACACCATCAGCATTTTGCGTGGGCTGAAGCCCAAATACGAAGTGCATCATGGCGTCCGCATTACCGACGCAGCCGTGATTGCCGCTGCCACACTTTCGCACCGCTACATCACGGACCGCAAACTGCCGGATAAAGCCATCGACCTGATCGACGAGGCTGCAGCGCATTTGCGCACTGAGATTGACTCCAAGCCGCAAGCGCTAGACGAGATCGATCGGCAGATTATGCAGTTAGAAATCGAGCGCCAGGCTCTTCAAAAAGAAAAAGATCAAGCCTCACTCGAGCGCTTGGAAAAGCTGGAAAAAGAGTTAGCTGACCTGCGCGAGAAATCGCAAGCCCTAACAGCGCGCTGGCAGACCGAAAAGCAAGCTATTGCCGATTTGCGTGCGCTCAAAGAGCAGCGCGAACAAATTGAGCATGAGATTGAACAAGCCGAACGCGATGCTGATCTCGAAAAAGCAGCCCGTCTGCGCTACGGCACGTTACATGAGATTGAAGAAAAGATCAAAGCCGCAGAAGAGAAGCTGAAAACATTGCAAAAAGAAGGCGCTTTATTGAAGGAAGAAGTCGATGCAGAGGAAATTGCCGAAGTCGTCGCCAAATGGACAGGTATTCCAGTAAGTCGGCTGTTGGAAGGCGAGATGGAGAAGCTGCTGCATATGGAAGAGCGCCTGCATCAGCGTGTGATCGGGCAGGATGAAGCCATCCAGGCTGTTTCGAACGCCGTACGCCGCTCGCGCAGCGGCTTACAAGATCCGAACCGCCCAATTGGCTCATTCATCTTCCTGGGTCCAACCGGCGTGGGGAAAACGGAACTCGCACGCGCCTTAGCGGAGTTCCTCTTTGACGATGAGAACGCGATGATACGCATTGACATGAGCGAATATCAAGAACGGCATACCATCAGCCGGCTGTTTGGCGCTCCGCCGGGCTATGTTGGCTATGAGGAAGGCGGCCAACTCACCGAAGCTGTCCGCAGACGACCATATAGCGTGGTCTTGTTCGATGAAATTGAAAAGGCACATCCGGAAATCTTCAATGCCTTGCTGCAGGTGTTAGATGACGGCCGCATGACCGATGGCCAAGGCCGTACAGTGGACTTCCGCAACACCATTGTAATCATGACCAGCAACTTAGGCAGCGAACTATGGATGAATGCCAACGGTACTGGTATGCCCAAAGAGGTCACTCGGGAACAAATTACAGAAATATTAAAGAAATTCTTCCGTCCCGAGTTCCTGAACCGGGTGGACGAGATTGTGATCTTCAAACCACTCACCAAGGAGGACTTGGCACAAATTGTGGGCATTCAACTCGAACACTTGGCTGACCTGCTCAAGGATCGCGGATTTAAGCTTGAGGTTACTGAGGCTGCCCGCAGGCACTTAGCTGAAGTTGGCTATGACCCTGAGTTTGGTGCTCGACCGCTCAAGCGCGCCATCCAGCGCGAGATTCAGGATCCGCTAGCTAAGCAGATCCTTGCAGGTGCCTTTGCCGAAGGTGACACAATTTTGATCGACTACAACGGGCAAGAAGTTACCTTCTCGCGCAAAAAGTAAGCCAAAAAGTTATATAAATCAGCCCTCATAATCAGAGGGCTGATTTTGTTATCGCTCACTTTTTTGGGGAACAGATCATTCCATAGGTCGCATACAGCGGAAACCAAAACTGATCTTATGTTCAGTAGGGTTATGGTCGCTATTATAAGCAATCCGCATCCAGCTCCAGCTGTAATCCCAGGCACCGCCCTTAACTTCTCGGTGATAATCTAACGCGGTGTTCGTGGAGTCGATATTTTCACGCGTGCCATCTGCTCCCACGGCATAATAATCCATCACCCATTCCCACACGTTGCCCGCCATATCCATCACCCCATAAGGGGAAGCTCCCAGCGGATAAGATCCCACCGGTGCAGTATCGCCAACACAAGTGCCCATGCGGTCATCCCGTGCATTCGCCAGCTCACAACTGGGTTCCTCATCGCCCCAAGGATAAGCTCGCATCGTCTCTCCACGGGCAGCTTTTTCCCATTCAGCCTCAGTAGGCAGCCTGCCCCCCACCCAAGTGCAGTAAGCATAAGCCTCATTCCATGATATCCCCGAGACAGGGTAGTTGGCAAAGGCTGGATTGTCATAATAAGAATCGCGTGTGGCAGAATAAGTGTAAACAGGCTCTTCACAGGCTCCAGCTGCCACACAACGCGCATATTGCACGTTGGTTACCTCAAATTTATCGATGGCAAAGGTTTCTAAATACTGCTTCTGGAGCGGTAATTCGTCTGGTAGGCATTCAAAACCACCGTTGTGCTGGGGATCGCAGCCAAAGAAAAATTCCCCAGCAGGGATAAGCACCTCAACAGCCCCATCAACTTCACGGAGGCGTTCGTTTTCTTCAATTTGCAATCCTTCTGAAGGCTCCATAGTCTCGCTTGGGGTCGGCGATGTGACCTCGAGCGGTGCTTCTGGCAAATTTTCTGGAGCTTTTCCTACAAAAGCATCTAAGAGAACATTTACGCCTTGTTCTCCTATCCAAGCCAAGACAGCCGGATCCATGTAGAGTGCATAGATGCCCTGCAGTGCATAGGGTTTTTTAGCAAAGTCCGCATCCAAAGGTGATACTTCGTCAATCTTCAGAATTTTATAATCCTCATTAACCCTACTGAGTGGCACGATTGCCCAAACAGAAGCCCCTAGCTCTTCTGCGAGGCTTTCTTGGGAATTTGGAACAAGATGGACAATCTCACCCAATGCCCCTTCATCCCCTTCTTCGCCCAATAAGGCAGACAAGCTGTTGTAGTCCTCAGCGTAAATTAATAACTTTTCAATTTGACGTAAGCTCCCGCGGGGTTTCCCCTGCCATAAAGCGCTTAAATCTTCGCTGAAGACGCCTTCCCGTGCGGACCATCTTGGTGCGACCAAAACGTAATTCCACTCTGCCTGCGCAATCACAGCTTGCCCCGCTGGTATATTTCGCGCTAAGCCATATAAGATCGACGCCACTGCCGGGTTTTCTGCCCAAGCCATATTTTCAGGCAGGATAAAACGTTTTTGCAATGGGGCAGGCACCTCCGGGAAAATCCAAACTTTCAATGGGAGCTGCAGCTCCACGGTAGGTGTGGTCACAGGTGGCGTTTGCGCTTGATCTCCCTGACCGCCTACGGTAACCGAACACGCACAGACCATCAGCAGGAAAACAACGGAAAGGAATTGTATTTGATCTCTTTTCATTGAATTGCGCAATAAAATATTTCCCGCCATTCTACCATTAAGTACTTTAAAAGTTGCTTCCGGCAGATTTCTCCGCCGGAAGCATATAACCAATTAAGTTAATGGAGGCTTTCTGCCTTCTACTTCGCAATAAGCGGCAAGTAAAGCTTCCAAAGCTCAACAACGTGCAGCGTCACAGGGACGTCTAAATTGGGTGCACCAACAAGATGAACGCGCAGCGCAGCTAGATAGTCGCCTGCATCAAGCCCGGTCGCATCGAAGGTCACGGTAATCGGGAGGGACCCGCCAGCAGGCACTGTACCCGCCACAGGGTCTTCCGAAAGCCAGGGCACATCCAATTCACCGCTTACTTCAATGTCATCTAGACCAAAGCTATCGCCATCCAAACCGACATATTGCCAGGCAACCCGAATTGCTCCGTACTCATCAAAGTCACTCAGGTCGACGGTTACAAGGCGATACTCAAAGTCAGACCAGCTTTCATCACGAACCATATCCCATAAAGGCTCCTCAGTTAATGGAACACCATCTTCGTCGGTAACCCAAACTTTCATAGTCGCTGTCGGATATTCAGTATCGGATTCGGCATAAAAGTTCAATGTGAGATTGGAGGCTATGGTACTATCGATAACTGGCGTGAGTAACCACTCGTCTGAATTATTAGATGCGTCATAGTTAATCCATGCTGAATAGTCACCTTCATAAACATACTCTGGATAGGTTACGGCATCAACAAGGGTCCATT
>ERZ1026792.541-NODE-541-length-30205-cov-3.284527_pt1 | contig 30205 bp, 35 predicted proteins | sample MGYA00520884_ERZ1026792 | MGnify/ENA primary metagenome ERZ1026792 (study PRJEB33270, sample SAMEA104284473) | anaerobic digester metagenome | biome: Anaerobic digester microbiome; feature: mesophilic sludge digester; material: Anaerobic digester biomass | place... | reverse complement strand
GTCTTGGATATAGTCTAACTAGTAATCCTACTGGTGAAAATAAATTTAATCTTACTGATTTTGTTTTAGATAAACTTAAGAAGAACAATACTACTACTACTACTACTCAATCTACAAATGAAAATAATACTGGTCTTACTAATTCTTTATATTATAATTTTAATAAATCGTTATATCCTAATGACTTAGAATCCTTACCTTCTATATATCAATATTATTATAAACAATGGAATAGATAGGAGCTTTAATATGCCTTATTTCCTTAGTCCTAATCAACAACCTCAGCCTATAGTATTTAATGAAGATTTATATAATCAGCTTAATAACTTAACTAATACTATTAACACAGTTAATAATACTAGTAATCAAACTAAAACTAATCTAATGAATGCTGTAGGTACTATTATAACAAACTATAATCAATTTGTTAATCAAGCTAATTTAGCTGGTAAGGGTTACGCTTTAGTTAATCTACCAACCTATTCTGAAAATGTAAAGAAGATACTTGATAGATATGCAGTTGGTGAATCTGTAGATGCTATTAATCAATTAAGTGAAACAGCAATTAGCCAAGCAAAAGTAGCAGGATTTGGTAATAAAGATGCAAGTGATTGGACTCAGAAAGCAATAAGTAAAATTCAATCTTTTTCTAACGATTACTTAGGTGGTTTACCAGTTATAACAAAAGACAACCCTACTACTGGCAAGAAAATGGGATATATAGATACTAGTAATATACCTAAAATGTCTAAAGATGAAGTCTTAGCTGCGCTTAGAAGCTATATACCAAATATAGATAAAGTAGCTAGTCCAGAGACTTTATCTAATGCTATAGATAATTATGTTAAAGCATTTAGAAGTATGAAGTTTTCTATTAAAGATAACGCATTTATGACCTATATACAACCTCTGATACATCAAGCTTTAATACTTGAAACTCAGTATCAATCTACACCTGAAATGAATACTTTAATTAAATACCTATCAGGTATTATAGGAGGTGTATAATGGCATTAACTGAACATAAACCCATCACAAATCAACTTGATTTAATTAATGGTCTTTTTAATATAGCTACACCTTATTTGAATACTATGGCACCTAATCAGAAATCTGAAGAACAGCCTACGACATCTCATAAGACTACTACTACTCAAACTACTGTAACTAATGCAGGTGCACCTGTAGACCCACAAATGCAACAGCTTATAGCTACGGCAATGAAAGCTTTAGATATGTCTAAAATGGACATAAATGTAGAAAAGAAAGATATTGAAAAGAGAATTGAACAAGCTAGAAATCAAATATCAGCTGCTATGTTCTTATCGCAAGGTGGTAATGAAAGCTTAGCTTCTAATTTGATTAATACAGCTAGTCAAGAACTAGCTAAGCTTGAATATCTTAAATCTCAGATAGAAGCTAATCCTGATGGCTATAAGCTTGCTAAAGCCTTATCTATAATTGAACAAGGTGCTCAAGGTATATCTGGTTTAGCTCAAGCCGCTTCATCTAAATATTTACCTGCTTCCTATGCAGCATCTATGGCTCAAGCTGCAGCTTATAGAAGTACTTCTAGTCCATATGCTAATATACCTATGTATAGTCTTAAAGACTTCATTGACATAGCTCAATTATATCTACAATCTGGTGGAGATAAGAAAGGTAAACCTAAACTACAAAATGCTATGTTAAACCTTCTTAATACTATGTTACGTCAGTATAGTATTGAAATGAAGGATGTTATGAATCCTAAATATACTCAAGTATACACATCACCTACTTTAAATAGAGGACAGTAAATTGGACCCAATATATCAAGTAAGACAAATAGAACCACAGATAACCCAGGATGTCTATAGATACCTGCTAAATAATACTCAATTCTATAGTCAAGTAGTTAATAGTGTTCTAACTAATATGAATAAAAATAGAGGTGGAGGTAAGACTTTAGCTTGGGCTGTATCTATGAATCCTGAAGTCTTAGGATTAACTAAAGAAGATATAGTTAAATATCCTGCTGAATCTTTAGCTAAGGGTATCATCTATAAAGTAGCTGAAGCTTATAGTGATTCTGTTATATCACATACTCTTGCAGGACTTGACCCTGAAACAGCTCAGAAGGCTGCTATAGATAACATATTTAATAAACCATTAGGTTATTCTAATATACCATTCTTATCTGATTTTCGTATAACTAGAACAAATTTACCTAATATGACTTTAGCTCAGGCTATTGCGAATGAAGATACTATGCCTCTTATGGTTAATTTCTTACAAAGTACTGATAAGTCTGGCGTAGTAGATACACGCTATCCTCTTATGTCTGACTACATTAATCCTATGGTTAAGAATATGTATGTCAGTCTATTAGACATTAATCCTAAGACTGGTGAAAGATTAGATGTTGGGTCTCCTACTGGTGCATTTATATCTTTAGCTGCTAGTAAGACTAATATAGGTAACTTAGCGATTAAGGCTTATGACTATATATCTGGTAATAGTCCTAGATTTGTTACAGACTATAGACAAGCAGCTTTAGAAGAAAACATATATAGTGACCCTGAATTATCTTTATTACCTAAAGCAGCTAGAACAACTGCTAATATAGTAGGCTATATTGGTTCTATAATGGAAAACGTAGCTGTAGCTAAAGGCTTAGGTATGATAGGATTATGGACTCTTAATGTTAGTAAAGGCAGATTAATGGAGTATAATACTGCTACTGGATTTGTAGAGCCATTTAATACTTCTAAATACATATGGGGTGCAGCATATGATGCTGTAACTACAGGTATAGGCTTAGCATTTAGTCAGATAGCAGGTACTGCTTTATCAGGTATAACTGGTAATGTAGAAGGCATTAAAGACCTTAATCGTGTATTAAATCATTTCTCAACTAATAATATCATTAGATTAGGTATGTTTCCTATAAAGAATCTAGTAGCTAATACTTTAGTAGATATGGGTGTTGACTATGGAGTTCATCATTTGACAAAGAACTTTATAGACTATTCAGCTGAGCAAATGAGACGTTATGACCTATCTGGTGCACCTGATGATGTTATAGCTAGATTTGCTACAGACTTTGCTATGCGTTCTGCTATGGTTATAGGCTCTGGTGCATATCGTAATTTCTTAGCAAAGAAGACTGCTGCACCTACAGGTCTCTATGAGAAATCTTGGTGGACTGAGATGTTTGGTGATACTATCAAGAAGTACCCTAATCGTAGAGCTGCAGAGAATGCTATGAAATTTGCTACTCTTACTTGGGGATTATATCCAGGTAATGCTAAAGCTATGCACCAACTTATGAGTGACCCTGAAATTAAAAGTGATTACATTACTAGAGTTAGAGAAGGTAGATTTAGTTTTAGTGATTATATGACCTTCTGGTTAGCTACTGAAATGCGTAGTAATCAGATATTTAAATGGTTTGGTACAGTAACTGGATTACCTTGTGCTGAGTTTTATTATACTTTCTTTAATACTACTAATATACTCAAGTCTGCTTATGCTGTTACTGAATATACTAAGCTAGAAATCAATGATATGAATAGAGCTCAAGTATTAGCTAAGTCTTTTGGTCAAGCTATTACTGATGCTATCACAACTGCAGAACAGAATAAGGGCGGAGTAAGACTTACTCAAGATGAGTTTATTCAAGTTATAGCACCTTATATGTCATCTCTAAAAAGATTTGACTTTACTCATCTTACTAGAGGAGGTAAGTATACTGCAGAAGATATTATATCTTACATTGAAGGTCAGATATATAGAACCCTAGATGAATTAGCTGATAAGACTGATAATCCATACGCTACTTCGCTAAAGGTTAAAGAAATGTTAAAGCCACAAGTAAAAGATGGTAAATTAGTTGATACAGGCTTTGACGATTTACTAGCTAACTATAATGACCCTAAATTATTAAGAGATGCAGAAGTAGCACTCATTGATAGAATCAAAGAAAACGAAAGTCCTGATGCTCCTATTGTTAAATACGACGAGAAAGCTATAATGGAAATAGCTAAGATAATGGAATGGTTCTTTAAGAGACAAGAGAAAAGCGTTCAACAAATGGAAAAGCGGGGTATGGTACGCAGAACTGAGACTGGTGATATAGAGGCTACAGGTGACCCTAACGCAAAACCTAACATACTTCGTTCTTGGGATGAGTTAATGACTGTGGTAGATGGTAATGTTACTATTTACAAAGTAATGAAAGACTTACAACCATTTGTAGAAAGCATACTTAATAAAGAACCTATAAGTTCATTTGGAGATGTACTTAATAGATTAGGTAAGGCTTCAGCTTTACTAATGAAGTCTAAGATGGAAGGTCTAGAGTGGACACTCAATGATAATACTATCTCTGATGAAAATAAAGCTTTAGCTATAATGAGAGTAAAAGGTGATTTAAAAACATTATCAGAAGGCTTCTTTAAATACGCTAATCTATCAGACTATCAAGAAGTACAGAATAGAGTATTACATTTAGATAAAATATTAGCTCCATACAGAGCTAAATTTAAGACTACTACTATACGAGGCATACCTATTACTGACCTTATAATTGATATAAAAGATTATGAGATTATGCGTGCTGCAAAGTCTTATACTTCACCTCTATTCGTAGCTGATGAACATACACTTAAATTATTAGACTTAAATGTAGAAACTGAAGACTTAGGAGATAAGAGGGCGCTTTATAATACTTTAAGACTACTATGTGCTGTTAATCCTAGAGCTCCTCTTACTTACGAATATGATAATCTAGTGACTATGAACGGTAAGAATCTCAATGTTAACTCAGCCTTAATAGAAGAATCTTGGAATATTATGAGAGAATTTGCTAATATGGATGCAGAAATTAGGGCTAAATTTACTACTGAAGATATGGATGTAATCAATAGTATATTAGGTATCTATCTATTCAAGTGGGTTAACAAGCGATTCATAGAGACTAAACATAATTACAATCTACCTTCTACAGAAGCTGGTGTAGAGAAATTCTTAGAGAATATAAATAAATTTTTAAGCGATTACAATATCAAGATAACTGACTATGATGTAAATACAGGTAAGATAAATATAGTTGGAGATGTATCTACAGACCAGGCAAAGATAGATTTATTTGATAAACTTTGGATGCCTATGGAGCCTGATGAATTTCTTAAACCATTAATGCCTACTGCTGAAGATTTACAGGAATTTCCTAGAATGTGGGATGTATGGGAGAATAACGAACTTAAATCAGTTGATGTAGATGACTTATTTAACTTAATCAAATCTTGTTTTCCTGATTTTGATGAGGCTGTAAGTTATCTATATTATAGCTTATATAGCTATTATGAAGATAATATAAAGAAAGTATCTACTGAATTTGTTAATACTCTCACTACTGAAGTATTGAATAAACTTAAAGAGAAAGCACCTCAGATTAAGTTAGTGATAGATTCTAATAATAAACCTTGTCTTACTACTCTTGTAAGACATTTAGCTATGCGTAGTCTTAAAGAAAGAACTATGCGTGTAGACTTAGAAGCTGGAAAACTACAGGAAGTTTTAGGTCCAAACATTTCTATACATAATGTAAGCTTTAAGAAGAATCATTATGCAGGTGGAGTTTTTGGAAATCTAAATATACTACAAGTATCTTTACATAATGTTAGTACAGAAGACTTACTAAATATCAATGAGAAGATTACTAAGGCTGGTTATATAGTTATAGACCAGGATGGTTCAACTCAGGATAGTCTATATATAACTAAGAAACCACGTACTGTATCTGAATTAAGACATATCTTTGACCAATTTGTCAGTTATCAGAAGATGATATTTGATATTCTTGATGCACCTGAATTAGCGACCTTATCAAACTATATTCAGAATCATCCAGCTTATTGGTATAGCTTACTAGGTAAAGATAACTTTGAGCAGATAGTAAAAGAGTCTGCAGCCTTTATGGATAATAATGAAGCTCTAGCTCTATTACGTAATGCTAATAATACTTATAAAGCTCTACAAGGTGAGGCTAATGTAGATAATGCTTTTAAGAAATTAGCTAATATTATATATAGCATATCTAAGGCTGTATCTCTATCTAATCTATTACCTGAGAAGCCTACTACAACACCACAAGCTCCTAATAGAATAAGTGTATTTACAGATGAAGTATTAGATTATCATTTCGGAATCTTAAATAAAGCGCTTGAAGAATCAGATAAGAAGATAGAAGAATTCAGAACTCAGAATCCAGGTCAAGAAATTAATCTCAATGAAGTATTAACTCCTGAATTATTAGAGATTATCAATACTGTAAAAAGTGATGTCACTTTAGAGAGAGATATATACAAATGGGTTAATAAAGACAAGAAAAGTATATCTGATTATAGTACTAGAATTAAAAAAGATTTAATTGATGTCTTTAATCAAACAGATTATCTATCTTCTATTATTAAGAAATTTAATGCTATAACACCTAGTACTGATAATGCTCAACTTGACGCTATCTTTAAAGAAATAGATGACTATATAGACATTATTACTAATACTTCAAAAGAAGACATAGAATTTCAGAGATTCTATAGACTACTTGATGCTGATACTCAGCAGGAATATATAAAGCGTATTCAGAATCTCAAACAGGAGATGTTAGCATCTTATGAATCAGCTTTAAGAAGCTATGATACTCCTGGTTTCTTTAAACATACTTGGGATGTAATGACTCCTGGTGAAGGTAAGACTCTTACTGGTGAAGGTAAGACTCTTACTGGTGAAGGTAAGACTCTTACTGCTCAAGAAGCTATGCGCTATGTTTATAATGCTTTTATTACTGAAGGTATATCACCAGCTATAGCAGCCAAAGATTTACCTAAGAGACTAAGCGCACTTACTGCACAATGTGTATTACTACATCCTGATTTACATAATGCTGTATACTCTACTATTATCAAATCTATGGGCAGAACTCCTGTTATCGCTGTAGCAGATGATATTATCACTAATATAGGCAATACTAATGATGGGACAGTATATGTATCCTCAAAGATACTTAGAGCTTTAGAGACTATCTTTAATGCTGGTGGTCTAACGATTAAATCTTTTGGGTCATTAATGAAAGTTAACTTTGTAGCTTCTGATGTATTACCTGAAGGAGTAGATGTATTAATAGGTTCAGAAAGTCTTAAGTATTGTTCACCTATGTTAGCAAGTCTCATAGATTTATCTAGTGTAAGAAAACCTACAGAATTAGCACTTTGGGGTTATAAGCCACATAACTTTAATCTCTATAATGTAGGCACATATTATCAAAGAGAAGCAGTATTTAAGATATTTCTAACTGGTTTAGCTAAGCAATGTGATGTCTATGATAGAGCTGGTACTAGTACACCTTGTTCTCAAGAATGTAACTATAGTGGTGGTGGTCAGATTATAGGTAACTTCAAATTTAAAACTGCTCTTGTTGCTCAAAGAGCTGAGAGTAATAACTACTATTCTTTTAGACATCGTAATAATGCTATAAGAGCTGGATTACGTAGTTCTGATGGTGGTGATAGTTCATATGGTAGAATAACCTATGAACCTGATTATATGCCTGGAGATGCTACTAATTATCCTCAATCTTATAATCTAATGAATGCTAAGCTTGATAGATATTTCCAGTCAAAGCATTTATTGACTATAGATAAAACTCCTCAAGAATATGATTTAAAACCTGAATTTACAGGTTCTGCATCAATAAAATTACTTGCTGAGATGGTGCAGAAAAAGTTACATAAAAAAGCTTTAAAGTCTTATAATGATACTGGTACTAATGTAGACCCATCAGGTAAATTCAATACAGACAACTTTACATCTCTTGAGAGAAGAGCTTGGGAAGCAGCAGAACATACTAAAGAAAGAAGTAAGGGTTATGGTACACTAGATAATGAAGCTACTACTATGGATGGTAGAGCTATGTTAGACTATCTATCTTCTCTTGAAGATTCTCCATTAGTGAAGTTAAAGATAGATACTGGAGATGGTACAGAAGATGTATTCTTATTACTAGTTACTAGGTATTCTATTGATAATGAAGCGCATTATGTACCAGTAATATTGACCAGAATATTTGATGTAGACCACGATAATTCTTGGGGTATAAGTCTTAAAGCTGCCTATGTTCAGTCTGGTGATTACGATAAAGATGCTATGAATTCTATACCTATGAGTAGAGAGAGTGTTACTAGATTTTTAGTAGACCAATTAGACTTACCAGAGAATACTAAACTAGATGATAATGAGATATTAGATTATCTTTGTTATCATCAAGCTAAGGTATTTGATTTAGTTCAGAACGATTTCATTACAAAGTTTCAAGGTAATCAAGTTAATGGTTACTCTATGCCTCCAGGTAGATTCTTTGGTCTTGCTATTTCTCAAGCTACTCGTATGTATCAAGGTATAGCAGCTTATACTGCAGGACTTTCAGATAACTACATTTGGGATGCTTCTGTATTATTTAACAAGAAACCAACTATCACGAGTCAATCTAATACAGAAGTTTATGAATTACTTAAGAATACAGATGCAGCATTAATTGAACAATTAGCACCTGAGAATTATCAAGTAAGAAATAAAGCTAATAGAAATAATTATGTATTAATACAGGGTGGTCCTGACAATAAGCTACAAAGTATGAAAGTATTAGGTGGTCTAGACACAGTCAAGACTGGATGGATAATGAAAACTAGTGCTGGTAATGAAGTAGGTTATGTCCATTTCAGATTATCTTATATAGACTATATAGCAGTTATTGAAAGTAAACCTAATACTCCATTTATACCAGTTAAAGGCATATATGCTATACCTGAAGGTACAGGTATTAATGATGCTATCTTACGTATAAAAGAAGCTGGTGGTGCATATACAGATGTCTTAGATAACAGCTTTATTAAAGTCAATATAGCTGGTACAGATAATCTCTATGTAGCTAGACCTGGTCAATTAACTAAACAAGCAAGCGCTACTTATGTAGACTATACAAAGACAAATGGTGGTGTTGATACATTCAGAGCTATCATAGATGATAGTACTGACGATGCAACTAAGATAAGTATATTAACTAGACTATCAGAACAAGTAGAAGCTGCAGCTTCAACTGTCTTAATTGTAAGCTCTAGGTCTCCTAGAATATCTACATTTAATAGATTTGGTGTATTATGTGCTGTGCCTTATGACTTTTATAAGAACAAATATAACGAGCCTAATCTAATGAATATGTATCAGACCTTATCTGACAAATATTATTTTGAGATTAAGCAAAAGATACATAAGATGTTAGGCACTCCTCTATCCTATGAATTAGAAACTGACCAAGATACTAATAAGCTTATAGACCAAATTACAGAGCTTTATGATAAGCATATTAAGTATGTAGATATAGCTAACTCTATGTTATCACCTGGTGATACCTTACCCTATTCTGATAAAGAATACGACGAGTTTTATAACTACTGTGTTAACTTAGTTAATGACCCAATTAAACTTAGTAAAGCTCCACATAATGTAGCTATTGTAGCTCATTTTCTAACTTCTGCAGATGATTACATACACGGCTTACGCTATAATATGTGGATAGACCCATATAATAGATTACATCATATGACAGCAGAAGATTTCGCTGAGTTATTTGATGAACGAGCTTTATTACCTTACGGTGAAAAAGCTAGGATTATTGAGCAAGCTTATACTATATTTAATCAAGCTAGATTCTTAGCTAATAATACCTTCATAGACTTCAGACCAAGCGCTCTTAGAGAAGCTGCAGATTTAATGAGTACTAGACCTATAAGATTAGTAGGAGCATCTAATAAAGAAGACTTAATTAATATGATATATTACACTATCCAATCTTCTACTTCTGCTGCAGGTACATTAGTAAATAGAACAGTTATACGACAAATGTTAGATGCGCTTGGTATAGATGTAGATATAGCTACTTCTGGTGCTGTAGCTAGTTCTTATGAATTAGCTAATGATACTCTTGTCACACCATTTTTAAATGATGGCAAGAAGTTGAAATATGGTATGACTCAAAGAGTTCAAGCTGGAATATTTGGTAAATTAACTATCAAAGGCAAAGAAGCATCAGTAGAATCGTTTCATAATTCTATCATAAAGTTATTATCTGATACTAAAGCTAATGATATGCAGAGAGCTAGATACAAAGCTCTATATTCTGCAATGACAGGTATGGTAGAAGATATTACTCAACGAGATTTAATCTATGCAGGTTATGGTATAACTTCTACCTTCCTGAAAAGATTTGCAGAAAGTATTAAAGGTGATGGTGGTCTAGACTATAAGATAGATATTAATGTTTTAAAAGAGCATCCAGATTGGTTTCAATATACTGATGAAAGTATCAAATTAATTGATGATAGACTACTATCTAAAATAGGTGTCAGTATAGAAGTAAGAAATACTGATAGTGCTATAGGCTGTTAAAGGAGAATTAAATGGCTAGACATTGTGTATATGAAGCTCCTGCAAGTAATAATGTAGCAAGAGAATTCTTAATGGGACTTGAAGATGATACCAGAAGATTAGCGCTTATGTATGAGTCTGGTATTAATGGTGATTTATTACCGCTATACTTACGGTATGATATAGAATCAACTAATATAGACGATGTAGTAAACAAGATTACAAATGGTAGAATTAAGAGTTTAGCAGAGTTATCTTACGATAAAGAGAAAGCGCTAAAATATAGTAATTATCTAATGAGTGTATTTCAGAATCTATTCAAAGCTAGTGATGACCCTAAGAAGTTACTGAGAGATGCAGGTTCATCTTCAAGAATACAAGCTGCATATAAGTTATATAAAGCAACTCAGAATGGTAATCTATTTGCTTATAAAGCAGTTAATGGATTACTAGGTATGTTTGGTTTAAATAAAAGCTTTGAGTTATGGTGTAATAGACCTAATCTTGTAACTCATTTTGAACCTGCAGCTGATGTGTATTATAAGCTAGCTCAGATAGATAATTTTACTAAAGGACCAATGCGTAAGATAATCAATCATATTCATAATATGATGAGAAGTGTTAATGATAACCCTATATTTAAGCAGTATGGTATAACTCAAGAAATATTTAATAAGACCTTCGGCTTAATTGATGGTGGTTACACTAGTGATATTAATCCTACAACCTTAGCTGCAAAGTTACAGGAATATGATATAATATTAGAACCTGCAGGAGCTATTGAAGTTTATAATCAATACTTAGAATATAGAGATAAAGATTGGTCTCTTATTAACTATGGCTATACTAAAGATTATATACAAGACCAAATAGATAAGTTTCGTAAAGCTAATCCTGATTCTCCACTTAATGATAATCAGTTATTACTAGAGATAGCATCTGATGATAGTATTTTAGGAAGCTTTAGAACATTGAAGAGTTATTATGATGAGTTATATTCTACTTCTCAGAATAGTATGAATAGAGCAGGTATTAATCCAAGACATCAAGAAGCTATAGATGCTTTCAATAAGATGTTAGAAGACTTTACAGCTAGGTTTGATTATGTGCCTGGTAATCATTTACAAGCTACTTACTTAGAAGCGTTCTATGCTGATGATAGTGATGTCAACAGGAAATTAGTATATTTACCTAGCTTTACTAGACATCGTATTAATAACATAATGAGTGATGATGGAGACTTCTATCATAGTGCTACTACAATGGTTACAGCTACAGGTATTATGTTTGAAGAAGCTAGTAGAATATTAGGTTATAACAAGATTTCTGATGAGATGGAGAAGAACTATAATTGGTTCTTAGCAGATAGTAATAGAAGAGCTATACAATCAGGCTTAATGTTTTACTTACACGACTTAGCTACTATCATAGATACTGAACCAGAGAATAATAATAAAGCACTTAAGATGACTAGACGTATATCTAGTGCTCTTGGTCTTATGCCAGCTATGATGTTAATAGGTCCTAATAGTGCTATTAATAATACTATCGCTGGTAACTATATGTTAACTATGACTACAGGTACACAGCATAGAATGGGTAGATTTGAACACGATAGAGAGCAAGGTAATCAGTTAGCTTTAGCAGTTGATAGATATGGTTCTAAGATGCTAGGTCCAGGTATAACGAGAGAATTTGAAATGTTTTCTCCTGCAGGTCGTAATCCTGATATTATTGACCAAGCACATAGTGTAGTACAGAAGATGGCAGATAAAATGGGTGAAGGAGTCATAGGCTTAATACCTGGTGGTGTAGATATGTCTACTACTTGGCGTAGGCTATTGTCTATGAAGGGTAGTGAAGATAGATTACGTGAGCATTACTTAGGTCTATTATATAACTATTGTCTAGAAGATATAGGTGCAGGACCAGAGGTATATCAGCGTAGTAAAGACGTAGATGAGCTTACTCAAAGCCAGATTAAAAATCTTATAGAGCGTAATGCAAGACGAGCTTGGTATGATACTCAGCAAGCTTTAGGAGATTTCAGTCCTTTAGCTAAGCCGTTCTGGGCACACACTTTAGGTGATACTACTAATAATCCTATGCTATGTTTAGCTGGTGCAATGTTTAAGATGTTATACGTCTTTAGACATCCTATGGTAACTAATGTAGAAAACTTCAATACTGCACTTGCTAGATGGGGTGTATCAATTACTACACCTGAACTACGTAAGACTTTAACTCCAGAGCTAAAGAAGGCATATAAGAATACTAGTGCTATGGTAGGTTTAGGTGCTGCTTTTGCTATATATGAATTTATGAGAGATGCAGTCTTTGCAGATAGAGATAGTATTCAGATAGGCTATACTGAAACTTTCAATCCATTACAGGATTTCAGAAATCCTATTAATTTACTATATGCTTCTGTAGTTGCACCTTTATTTAATCTTAATATTAGTGAAGAAGCATATCAAAGGATACTAGCTAATAATGTTAAGTTTGTAATGAATATGTTAGGTGGTAACAGATTTGCAGATGTAATAAATGCAGATGAGGGCTTAAGCGAAGTTATGCCAAGAATAGAACGTATCTGGGATTTACCTGTATATGTCTTCAATACTATCTTTTATCCTAGTACAGTACAGGGTATGACAGGTGGTAAGACTAATGTATTATACGCTAAAAGACAAGAGATGCGTGACCAATTTGGTAATCTTACTAAGTTAGATCCAGTCTGGTGGTTTGAAAGAACCCTAGAAGCTTGGAGGATTAAAGACCCTAGTAATTGGAACGATGTTAATAAAACCTTCTTAAAGAATACTCTAGGTGCAGATTTCCAAACCTTCTTAGGTCTTTCAGTATGGAAGACTAATCCTCAGCCTATCTTCTGGTCTACTAATAGCAGTTACGATAGAGAGTATGCAGAAGAACGAGCTTCAAGAGTATTTAGAAAATCTAGTATGGGTAAAGCTCCTGCATACCTCCAACAGAATGCTAGAAATCTAGCTATCTATGGTAAACGTGCAACTAACTTTACATTTTATCTACCTAAAAAAAGATGATAACATTACAACGCCAAATAAATTTTTTAAGGTATGAAATAAATGAAGTTAATATACTTAGTGCTGTCAACCTAGAACGCTTAAAATTCCCCACTATTTTTAACTCAGGATAGAAAATAACTATGATACCTAAATATAAGAATATGATATATGATATGTATGAGTATATACGTAATAGAACTGTAGCAGGATTCTCAGCTGAGAGTATTACAGATGAAGTAATGAAGAGATATAAGCCTGCTATCAGATTTTATAAATGTGACTATGATATGGTTTATGAATTTATTCTAAGCTTAGCAGAGTTTGCTAGGTTTATGTATACAAATCAATTGCAAGGAGACTAAAATGGATTTATTTATGCAGATTTTACAACAGATTGGACCTGAAGCAATGCTTCAGTTAATCCAACTGATTGTATCTATGGACCAGAATCAATTACAACAGTTAGTTCAACAGCTTCAAGAAATGATGCAACAAGGAGCTCAACAAGGACCTGGTCCTGAAGAAGCTCAAGCACAAGCTAACGCTAATATGTTCGGATAATAGCGAGGTTTACTATGCGTGACGTAATTAAGTTAGGTGGAGATATAGCATTTGAGGACCTTAATCCTCATAACTTCCACCTTAAGAATGACTATATCAATAATCTCTTATTCACTGCTCTTAATATCTTACCTCCATTGGCTAAATATAATATTAAGCCAAAGATATTACTAGCCTTCGTTTCTAATAGCTACGCTCAAGATAATCTAGAAGAGTATCATACTAATCCCTTGTTCTATAAGTTTACTCAAGGATTAGCTCTTAGAATTACTTGGGATAATTACTCTCAGATTGATGCTATAACTATTATACCAGATATACTGAAAGATGTTAAATCTAATGTATATGCTTATCTCAATCAAGATGAGAGTTATGTAGACCTCTACTTTGAAATGAAGGATACTACTAAGGTATTTGAGATTATTGATGGTATAACTAGACAAATTAGCTAAGCTTAAAAAAAGCTAAAAAAAAGAGAGTGGATAGATATACTATTCACTCTCTTATCATTTAGAAGTTAGATTATCTTAAGGAATATATATACGCCTGGTCGTATGGTGTAAATCTAATATTGCTACTTCCTGATACTATCCTAGTTTCATTTCTTCAATCAAGTTGTAGTTCATTGTTGTCTCCTATGTTCTTATTGTATTTAACTAAATACCATAGCTCTTCTATGACATTTACTAACTTTTCTTTGAAATAAATATCATCTGATAGGTTATCTATTCTCGGATGTAATATTAAGTCTGCTATTATACCTTCTTTTGATATTACTGCACATATAGGACCTGATATTTGTATTAAATAAAACTTACTATCATAGGTCCTAGCCTTATAGATATACTCTGTTATATTAATACCTTGCGTGAAAGTCAACGGATAGCTAAACCTCAGTTGTGTTTTTATCCATAAGCCTTTATCGTTCATAGTATAAAATCCAGATTCTAATTCATTACCAACAAGATACGCTACACTAAAGTTATCTAATTCTGGTAACTCTACTGCCATATTCATTCTAAACCATTTTATAATCTGAGTTATAGTATGATACTTATCCTTGATTTCATCTAAGTTATATTTGTCTGCTATATCTAGTAAGATATCTAGATAGAATCTATACTGATTATCGTCTAATATATCATTAATGAAATCATTATAGATATTGTATCTTACTAGGGCTCTTAATCTTTCTGAGGCTATCATTATATCCTCCTTTACTCCCTTATAATTTATCTTCTGGTATTAACTTATAAGTTAGATGATTGTATACAACTTCTCCATTTCTAGCTAGTTCTTGTCTATGATTATCTATATAATCAGTTAAGCTGTCCATATAGAAATGTATACCTCTGAACCAATCCCAGAATCCTGTTCTTGCTTCTATATCATCTTCGTATTTACCTATAGGCACAGTATAGCCTGATATATGACTTCCTGTGTTACTATACTCATCTAACTTGTCTACTTTGACATAATATTCTTTCATTAGTGTATGACTCCTCTTATTATTACCTTTTGATTGAAAGTGAACTCTCCATTTTCATCATACTCACAAGTTGCGAAACCCTGTTGCCATTGATTTAGCTTTGAGTAATCAAACTCTTTCGCTAAGTATCCTACTGAATAAGCTCTAAAGTATCTATCTCCTACTCTTCTGTAAAGCTGAGTCTGTACTCTGTGATAATGAAATACTACAAAGTCATCATAGATATACTTCAACATAACATCACAGATATGCTGTGGATTATAGGCTCCTCTAGGCTTTTCATTTCCGTGTACGTGCCATAACTTACCTATAGCAAAAGGCTCAGTTACATACTCTACATTCAATTCCTTGAGCTCTAATTTATCAATTAATAAAGTCGCTACAAGTTCTGCTAACTGTTCAGCTTTATTACAGATATATCGCTCTATTCTCTGCTCGTGATTACCTAAATAATATATTATTCTACTATCAGGAAATCTATTACGTAATGAATAGAGAAATTCTCTAGCTTCACCTATCTCTTCAAATAGTCTTTTGCCTCTCAGTGGATTCTTATCAAAGTCTGAAATCTCATAACAATCTATAAGGTCACCCATTATAGATATTATATCAGGCTGATATTCTTCTGCATAATCAAGCATAACTGATATAGCAGCTTTATCTTGAAATGGTATATGTATATCGCCTATTAACAATTCTTTCTTTATTTCCTTAGTCTCAAGTTGCATACTAGTACAATTGATTATGTCTTGATTGTTTAGGGCAAAGACTATCTTTCTAGCTAGAGAATCTGTAATATTTAATAGCTCTGCTAATCTCTTTCTACCTAATTCTTGACCTTGTTTCTGAGCTTCGTGATATAATACTACTGCCTTTTGCCATAATGCTACAGTTAACATATTCTCCATATTACTTATCCTTTTGTTCATATAATTTTAATATTAATCTACCTAATCTCTTAGCTAATATTTCAGCTGTTTGTTCATATACATTATTACTTATAGAAGTCAAGTCTTCATCATCTAATCCTACAAAGTTAACATAATAGGTATGAAACTCTCTAGTAAGTATATGACCTAACTCGTGACTGATTACATACTTAGCTTGTTCTATATCGTTAATCATATTACTAGCTATATTCAGTTGGATGTATCCGTGACTATCATTATAATTACATTCAGCCATACCACCAGATTCTAAGTTATCTACTACGTTAAGTTGGATGTCTTCAATATGTTCAAAACCAGATAGATTAATAATGTAATCTATCATATCCTTTGCTAACTTTTCTAATGTCTTAACCTTCATTTATTCTCCTAGAAGTTAGATGTAACCATATATTTTTTTAAAATAAAGAGTGAGTAGACTAATCTACTCACTCTCCTTATCTCAATCTGTATAGTGAAGACTAACAGTATAATAACCAATATTCCAATCTGTTATATTATGTTCTATCATATAACTTAAATGAGGCAATATTAAATACGGAGTATTCTTATGATAATGACCAGGTATCATATGTGGGTCATCATCTTTAGCTTTATATTGAACTTTACTTAAATCATCTTGTATATAATCAAACATAGTAAAATATAGATGAACATAATATGTTCCCATAGCATCTACAAATGAATTGCTATCAAAGAAGATAGCATCATCTTTCTGAGCTAACTTATTCTCTATTACTATCTTTTGAGTCATTTTCACTCCTTAATTCATCAAAGATTACGTCTAATTTATCCATATAACTATATATGTCTTCTAAATTAGCAACTATATTCGCTATATCATCATTACGTGGTATGATGCGTTTAAATGTTATGCTTTGATTATAATACTTATTCGTATTACCACCATACCATACCTCTACTTTAATTATGTTATAGCCTTCAAAGTCTATGTCTATAACTATATCTATTACTTTTCCTACTGTACCATAACTCAAAGATAAACGATTATCTTCAAATCTAGGATTAACTAAATAGTTTTCTACTAGATTATGTTCTAAGAACATTTTCATTGTCTTGATTAAGACATTCTTATTTATTTCCATTTGAGAACTCCATTTGTTGATAATGTACCCTTAAGGTCTATAAACTTAATCATATATACTGATAAGTCTATAATATTATTTAAGTCATCACTTAGTATATGTTTACTTTCAGAATACTCTTCTAAATTATTATCAATTAAAACAAGTGTTTGCTTATTTCTATCTGAACCAGCAAACTTATATAATGATATAGGTTCTTCACTTATGTACATATAGACCTTATAATAGATGTCATCTGGTCTATCTCCAGCTTCAAAGTAATAGATGATTATGTCTCCATATTCAATATTCTTTATGATGCGCTTATACATCCTATCTTTTGGACTGAAGATAACATAATGACCTAAATTCATATCTTCATCATAAGCGCTATGAACATAATTATCTAGATTATTACTTGGTGGTATATTCTTTTCGGTTGGCATATAAACTCCTCGTTTCTTTTAGTTTATGTTGTAACATATAGTCAGTTTTTCTGATGAACTTATACAGAAGACTAGGACTAAGCTTTTTATCTTCTGGTGTGTTCTGTTCTATAGATTTAAGAGTTTGACCTAGAGTATTCGCTGATGCAAAGAATCCTAATTTCAATCTAGGATTATATTTACCCATAGCATATTCTTCAAACGTCATCTTTCTAGTTGATTGGAATATGAACTTTGCTAGACCTTCACCTACATAATACACGTATATTATGTCTCCTTTTTGCATATAGTCATTAGGTCCTAAGTCTTGTTCATAATTAGGTCTGAAGAATAGATAGACTGTATAAGCTGGTGACATATATAGATACTTACTCATAGTTACCGTCATCTAATATAGCTTGAGTGTAATACGCACCAATTAAACTCTTTATGATGGTATTAATCTCATATCCAAAGATATGAGTAGCATCACAAAGATATACACTACTACAACTTAAGTCTACAGTAATGACAAGAATAGTCATTGCTGGCTGATTATACTCTAATATGTCTAAGACGCTATATATGTGTTCATCAGTACTAGCTTCAATACTGACTTTATTAGTCCTACTATAACTTATGATTAAATCTCCAACATATAGATATTCGTCCATCTTCTTAAGTCTATTATGACTTATATCATAGATGGCTCTTGCACCATCTTCATCTACATAAATATATTTCTTTACATCCATTTTAACTCCTAACTACTGTGTTTTCTTCTACCATATTCAGCGATTAGTATAGCCTCTGCTATGTTGTCATTATTGCCTATCAAATCAGTAGCATCAGGAAATAACTGCTTAGCTTTAGCTATAGAAGATTTCTTATCTTCTCCTATAAGACTAAAATATTTTTTCCATTCTTGACTACTAATCTCTTCATATGGTATTCCTTTATCTATAATAACTCCAAGTAGAATACCATAATTAATATGACTATTAGCTATACCTTTCTGCTGATATTGATAGACTATAGGTGTCTTACACTTCGGACACGGTTTCTTACCTATCATAGGCTTAATGATAGGCTTTTCCAAATATATCATAATATTTTTGGATTTCTTTCCAATTTTACTATAATATTTTTGGAATAGATTCCTGAATTCTTCAGGCTGACTTCTGTCAGGTATACCTATTACTTCTAATACTTCATTATCTTTAATAATAGCTATTTTACCTTTTAGTCCTGGGTCTATTCCTATGTAATACATTATTCTTCTCCTACTAGTTTGAATCTCATATTATCCTGCATAACTATATTATATGTATGATTAGGTAAGCTACCATATGAATTAGCTAGAAATAGAAATTTTCTTATGCCATTCTCATTTGGAGCACTTAAACCTAATACCTTCCTAGATTGATTCTCTATAGAGCCGCTTCCTTTCCCAGAAAATAACTTAATATCATTTTCTATACTATCTAATCGTCTTGGTTGTGATACTATGTATACAATAACTCCTGTTTCAGCAGTTATCTTTTGTAGTTCTATCATTGTTTGTTTTATCCCAAGATGTTCATTATAAGGATTATCACAGAAGTGGTCTAGAGTATCTAATACTATTAACTCTGGATTATAAGTATTTATCTGCTCTCTTAGCTCTTTCATATCTGGCATTATATCTATAGGCATAATATTAGATAATACGTGATACCATTTATCTAATAACTCATTCTTATGCTCAAAAGCATAGCCTCTAGTACAACCTTCAAGTATCTGAGCACATACGAGAATGAAGTAATCTGCAGATTGTTCAGCAGTATAATATAAAGTTCTACGTCTATTTCTCTCAATAAAATTATCATTATTTCTAAAGTCTACACCTAAGATAAAATTCTTCATTAAGGTAGACTTACCAGCCTTCGTTACACCTATGAGAGTAAGTATCTCTCCTCTTGTTACTATAAAGTCTGGTGCACCAACAGTTCTACCTAAGTCTATACCTTCTTTTAATTCCTTAATGAAATCTCTTTGTTTAGCTAAATTGATAATATCATCTATAGAAGGAGCTTCATCATACAGCTTATGCTTCTGATAATGTATACATCTAGTAGAACAATTCTGACGCATTAGCTTATTCTTACAACCATATTTATATTTCTTCTTATAGACTTGTTCTACTCGTTCTATAACCATCTGTTCTTTTAGACTGTTATTATTCCATATCAACATAAGCTGCTTAGCTAAATCGCTAGGTATACCCATTCTCATAAGATGAGATGCTAATACTAAGATAGTATTATTTCTAGTTCCTTCTATAGGACCTTGATTAAACATCTTATAAATACAGGCATAGTTATTTATTGGTTCATTGTAAGTAGTAAATATTGGTATCTTAGGTATTTCTGTGACTACATAACTTGCTAATTGTTTATTACCATTATAGTAATCTAACCAATTATAATCTAATCTCTGAGTCTGAGCTAAGAATCTAATGAAGTTTAAGTTCTCATACATAACTTCATCTCTTGATACAGGTATCTTATACAGGTTTACTTTCGGATTTAAACTATATGGACATCTTAGTAATGCTGTTCTCATATAAACAGCTTCATCTATGAGATTAATAAATCCTAATTTAGTAGCCATATTAGTTACAGATTGTTTAACTATATATGGTAAGTTTTCTATACCATCTTCAAAACCAAAACAATCTTTATGTATCAATAGATGAAAGCCTCTGCCAGAGAAATAGATTTTATAGTTATGTTCATTCAAGCCTGCACTTTCTAATTTAGTAATAACAAATCTCAAGTTTAATAATATCTGCTCATCAGAATTATCTATATGATTATCAATATCAATAGGTACCCAGGGTATACTATACTGATTAAACCAATTAGCTGGAGTCTCTTCATTCATTATTTCTACATCAGAATCTCTGTATGTATAGACAGACATAGCGCAGGGAGTATCACCCTGCGCTATTATCCAATCATACATATCTTCGTCTTTAACTAATATACCTCTAGGAGAATTAAATTTTTCACCTAGTGCAGTCTCATAGTACATACAATCTCCTAGAATAATTTACGAGTAGTACTAGTTTTAGGAATTGGATTTTCTTTTGATTGTATATACTCTTTATCTCTTTCGTAAGCTGCTTCTGCTTGCTTACGTCCTTCTTCTGTGAAAGGATAGAATCTTAAACTAGACTGAAAATAGCTACGATTATCTTTACCTTTAACTTTATAGACGTAGATATATACATAAGCTTCATCATTTTTAAGCTTTAGTTCTGCTAGATAATCAATTATCTTTTCATAGTCTAGTTCTTTATCATTAGAATCTACGAATTTACCTTCAGCATTAAAGCCTGCTTTACTATCACCTAGAGCATCAAGTATCATATGAATATCTCTAATACCCTTACTATTCTTCAGGTCAAGATTACCTTCAGAATCTTTAACTATCTTTACTGGTACATAAATACTGAAGTCTCTTTCATAACCTTCAGGTATAAAGTCAAAGCGCATTACGAAATTATTACTTAAATCTCTCAGGTGTTTCATATTAGGTAAATCATTTACTTGGTCATAATAACCAAAATCAATAAGCTTAGCTTTTAATACACCTGTAGGTCTTGGTACATAGTTATGATTAATGTCTATTCTTGGCATTTATTTCTCCTTACCTTCTAATTTTTCTGCATACTTCAAACATTCTTTGGTTAAGACTTCATACAATGTAGGATGAGTCTTATTCCACTTAAATACTTTTCCATTAAGAGGCTCAATTCTTGTACCTAATGTGACTTCACCAAAGCCTCTTACATCAAACAGATAATTACCACTAGCATCAACAGTAAACATTCCTATCAATTCAGCTTGATGTCCTAAGGTTGTGGCTAATTTCTCGTGAATCATAGGAAGCTTCTTCACTATAATATCTCTACCATTCTCAACTCTCATAGTCTTTTGAGTATGTAGATTACAAATTAAGAGACCAGTATCTTTTATTATATCAAGAAGTCTATCCTTAATTCTTAATGAGGTATTTCTAGCTCTAGCGATACCTTGAGCATAAGGTATCTCTTCAATTGTCTGTACAGTCTGCCACTTAGGATTATCAAGCTCTGCATCTTCTGCTTTCATTTGAGCTAATGTATCTTCATTAACCCATTCAGCTAGCTTATCAAAGGTATCAACCACAAGCGTGGTCTTACCTGAATCTTTCCAGGTCTGCTTCAGGATAGCTAAAGCTTCATAGATAGAGTATGCAGGCTGAATATTCCCACTACTATCTCTAAATCCACGTTTCTCAGGAGGTATAATATTACCTTTCTCATCTTCCATTGGATATAATCCGTGAATGAGCATTGTAATATTCTTATCACATCTAGCTCCTGCTTCAAGGTCTAATATGACTACACCATCTGCACCCTTAGGTGAAAAGGTAGACGCAGCAGTAGTCTTACCAGTCTTCTCATCTCCAACAAACAAAATCAATTTCCCAGGAGGAAATGGATTTCTATAGTCGGGTTTTGTACTTACGAGATAGTCTTCTAATTTCATATTAACTCCTATATAGTTAATTTTGTACCATAGTATTTATTAGGTTTAAATTGTCAAGATAATTCTTCATCTTCATCATCTTTAAATAGTAAGTCATATAAGTCATCTATGTATACCCAATATATTTCACTCCAGAATTCTTCTGGTATTATCAGATTATTTGTATGTACTTGTAATTCTCCAGATACTGGGTCATTATTGAATTGATGTACACTAACTACTATGAAGTCTGATTCTACAGATATTACTCTATATCCGTGAAATATTTTAATATTTTTAGGGTCTAAGAATTTATAAATAAAGACTACTTCTTCATAATTCTTAGGTAACTTATCACTTAGTTTTACAAACATCTTCATTACTCCATAATTTCTTAAGGTCCTCAAGATATATCCAATATATATCTTGTTTCTGTTCTTTTGGGACTTCTATAAATTGATAACTTATATGTGTAATTTTATTATCTTTAGTACTATTATCTATGCGTATAGCCATAATAGTAAATTCATCATTACCAATAGATGAATATCCTTGAACTAATTTAGTTTTTGTAACATCATAAGAATATGGTTCATAAATAAATACAGTATATTTATATGATTTAGGTAACTCTTCACTTAATCTCTTAAGTTGCATTTTAATATCTCCTTACCTTCTGACTAACTGGTAATTCAGCGCCTAGTACTTCTTTACCACTCATAAGGTCTTTTCTAATTTGAGCTAAGTCATAGACCTGCTCAATTTTAGTCTTGATGTATTCTTGAGGAATCTTAGACTCATCTGTAATAACAACAGAACCATAAGACTTAGCTAGACTATAAGTATGATGTGCTAACTTCAGAGGTTCATCTGGTGTAACTATTCTATTAACAACGAGAAGTTCTAAGAGTTTCTCTTTGTTCTTCTTGATTGATTGTATCTTCTTATCAATCTTACTAAGCTCGTCTTTATAGAGTTCTTTATAAGCTTCTAGCTGAGCGATAGCTGCTTCTAGTCCTGTATAGACAAAGTCTATATTACTTAATTTCTTTAGAATCTTAGCTTCAATCTCAGCTAATTCCTTTTCACTATCTTCTGTACTTAAGTCTAGATTGATAAGAGATTTTACAATCTCCTCCATCTCTTGCTTTTGTGCTACGAGTTCATTTAATGTTTCATTCATAATTACTCCTATTTCTTATCTTTATATTGGATTATAACTTTTCTTGTAAACCATATTAAGGCAAAAGTTATTAATAGTCCCACTATATTAGTTTTTAATCCCACTACTAGTGGAATTATTATTAGAGCTAGCATATATAGTATTTCACCCATATATACCTGCAGTTATAAAGTCTAAATAATTACTTGCTATTCTGCTATACATAATCCAGAATACATTAGCGATTTCTTTAAAGTCATATAAGCTACTATGAGTATTTATAATTTTGTTATCTAGGTCCATAAAGATTAATACTTTATCATTAAATTCATCAGTATCTTTCAATATTAATGATATATGATAGTTATCTTTACTGTAGTCAATAACAAATTTAACTTCAAAGTCCATAGCTTTATTTTCAACAAGTCCTACTAATGTATCTATTTCTGTAATTAGATTAGACGATGTAGATGCTTTTTGGTCTATACTAAGTTCTATATTATCATTAAGCTTAGTATCTTTTAGCATCTGAAATAACGCTAGATTTGTCATAATATCTCCTCATATAAGTCATAAGTATCTATATTACTTCGGTACATATAAGTTATACATTTCATATCTCTGAATTGTTTATTAATGAGATTAGGTAATTCTTTACATAATATTTCATATGTATGATAAGCTGCTTGAATATCTAGTGATTCCTTATTAGTATGTTCATTATTAAAGCCTACGGAGATGTTTATAGTAGGCTTTGGTATATAGCTTGCTATTACAGAGACATCTGTAAATGTACCTGTAACAACTTCATATTTATGTTTCATAAACATACGATTTAATTCATCACTATAGTATTCATATATAGCTACATCTTTATTACCACGTCTATCTAAACCTATATAACTGTTAATTCTATAAAATAGATACTCATTATTAAAACAGAAGTCTTTAGCTCCTATACCGCCTACTTCCTCAAGGTCAGTAAACAAGTAGATTAATGGTATTTTCTTAGATAGAGCTAGAGCTATAGCTACTCCTACTCTATCATCTGCACCTAAGATATTATCATTCTTATTACTTAAGACGTTATTCTTCTCTATTATCTTAAGGTTATAGTCTTTCACTATAGTATCATAATGAGTGCAGATTAATGGTACTACTTGTTTTGTATATGGTACAAAAGCTAGATAGTTATCACTTCTTATTAAACTATAGTCTCCTATGTTTAATCTGAAGTATTCTTCTGTTATTAGATTTCTTATGTGTGTATAATCACATTCTAGACATTCATATACAAGATTCTTAAACTCCTTGAATTTAAGTGTCATATCTATCATAATAATCGTCCTTATCCATATAGTAATATGGTACGTGTTCGTCAGTACTTAGATGTATAAAGTCAAGCATATTATCTTCTGATACATCAACATATACAGTACGACCTTCTTTAGGTATTCTAACTTCAATTAAATACTTAATATTTTCGGGCTTAGCTATAGTATATATACTTTCTAATGTATCAGAACCAAAATGATAGAATAATATTTCTATACCATAATCAAGTAGAGTTTCTCTATCTACTAGGCTATCAATATATTCATCTCTTGCTGCATATCTAGAAGTACAATTTTCACACCATCTTTCAGTATCTGTATCATTAACATAAACATCATAGGTATAGCCATATAGTTCTTCTTCTTCACCACATCTTTCACAATGTGGGACTCTATCTTGATAATATAAGTCATCTTCATCAAGAGGTGGACCTTCAAACTGAACTATTGGCTTTAACTCAATAGCATTTAAATTTAAGTTCTTATTAATAGCAATATATTCTGCAGCTTCAAAGTACAAGTTTCTAACTACTCTACCTGTATTAAAAAATTGATAATCACCACCTTCTGTTTGACCTTCTACATATATATGAGCTTCTATCTCTCCTATAGATATTTTATCTTTAGCATTACTAAAGATATGATAATCATCTTTCTTCTCGTGAAATAAATTAGTGATTATAAATTCACTAAGACTACGCTGATATTCTATAGGGAAAGTTCCATAGCTTCCTAAGAATAGTATTAGCTTAAATAATTCATTATTACAGAAATACTGTTTAAGCTCGTCAACTATTATATAATTACACTCTGGTATTACTACCCATTTCCTACCTATGATTTTAGACTTATCGTCATTAAGAATCATAGCCATTAGTATACTATCACTTGTAGCATACTCATATGGACAGAAAAAGAACTCACCATTAGGTGCAAAACAGCTATACCAACTTGTCATTTCATCATCAGAACACTTAATAAACCAGTTAGGGTCTATAGTTAAATATAACTTCCCTGTTGTAGTATGAATATCAAGATTTTCTTTAAGATGTTGGTCTGTAAAATACTCTTGTAAGAAAGCTAGTTTTCTACATTTCTTACCATTGATATAAAAATATTTACCATCTTCTTTTATCTTGTTATTAAGTAATAAATTATTTGGTAAGAATTTAATTAGATTATGATACTTCTCATCTTCTAGATTAGCTACTGGTATTTCAATAGTTAACTGATTATGAAATAAATCGTTATATATTGCTTTTTTTCTATATATAGCATTAGTCCAGCTTTCGTCATATTTAGTTATGTAATAATCATTTATCTTCATTATTACCTCATAATAACTTCATATAAGTATCCTTAGATATCTTATATCCTGTTTCTAGTTGATGTATATCACCTAATATGTCACTAACACTATCGTATAATTCAAGTGCTTTATGACTTGTATCAATTAAGTAATTACTACCTTCTACATAATTTAATTTACTTCCATAGAGTACATCGTTAAATTGTTTATCTTTACTGTAATACTCTAGGAATATTATACGAGTAGGTAGTGTATAATAGGAATCATTGTTTTCATCTATGACCATCAAATCTAAAGCGCTTTTGATATTTTCTGCATCTAGAGGTATCATAGATATATTAAGTAAGAAATACTCATATTGACCATAAGGATACTTATAAGTTAAGTCAAGCATTAACTTTTTCAAGCGTTCAAGTGTATCTACTATAATAAGTTTATCGTATGGTACATTTATACCATTGTAATAAAATACTTTATTGATGCAATCAATTAACTTAACTACTTCATCTTTTTCTTTGATATAGTAGATTAATGATTTAATAAAGTTATCTGGAGGCTGAATAATAATATAAGGTCTAGTCTTATTATCATTAGTTTTAGATAACTCTTTAGTATCAAATATCTTGAACATTGTTAATCCTCATCATTATCAAATACAAATATACCTAATAATACACAAGCTAATATGACTAAGCCTACTATATACAATGTCATACTTCTAAATACTACAGCTGATATAGTAAATAACACTGATATAATCAGTAATACACCTAAAATAGTTGTTATTAATTTAGACATCTTTCTGCCTCAAAAGTTTCAAGAGTTTTAGACATAACATTATATGACTTATATAAGACATTTTCTATATCTGAATCTATTCGTATTCCTAGAAATCTTAATTCTAATATAGGAATACCTAATTCTACTTTATCATCATTAGCATACAGATATACTAAGTCAATTGTATCTTTAGTTGATTTGTCTATAAATAATGTAACAACATTACTTTCTTTCATATAATCTATCATATATAGATTATCTTGGATTTTCTTTTCGTACATTATTACAGCTTCTTGGTTACTAAGATAGTCTTTTATCACTTCTATGATTTCGTCAAATGTTTTCATCTTAGTAATTAATCCATTAAGTTCTGTCTTAATCTTGTCCATATTCTCTCCATAAATGTTCACTAATATTATTAGTAATAAAGTCTATTACTTCTTCATCTTTGCTTAGGTATTCATCAATACCTACTTTACTTAGAATTTCTTCTAATTTAGCTATAGTATTATCTATTAATGTTTCTATTAAGCAATATGGGCACAGTAAACTAACATAGTCTTTATCGTCAAGCTTAATCTCAATAAGAGGATTCTCTCTTTCTTTACACTTATAACAACCAGTGTCTTCAAGTTCTTCTCCACATTCTGGGCAGAATCCATCTTGAAATTCGTTAGTTTCATCTCTCCATATAGCTTCCCATATTTGATAGACTCTACTATAATCCTTGTACTCGTGGCAGTTCCAACAATATCCGCCACGACCTGACATATCATCTATTTCTCTCCAACAGCTAGGCATACTGCATTACTCCTATATTCTATATCGTTAATTCTTCATTAGTATTTTTATTAAATAACTTGTACCCTAAAGTAGAACATACAGATATGAATGTTATTATTTCTTTACTTATAATTTTATGAAGTTCTTCATATTCTTCTGGTAAAGATAAACGATTAAATATAAATTGAAGAGCTTCATTCTTAAAGTAAAGAATGATACTAAGTTCAGGCTTTTCTGAATAATAATATTCTGTTTCATTATATTGAAGACTAACCGTTAATACTATATCTAGTGTATGTTCTACTAAGCTTATTGAAACAACTAAGTTATTAGCATCACTCCAATGTAATGCTATATTATTAGGATTAACATTACACTTTTCTACGAGTACAGAGTATATTGCTCTATATATATAGGTATGACGAAGCGAGTAAAATGGTTTCATAAATGCTCCATTAAAGCATAATATGATACAGCAACTTCTAATTTATAGAAGTCTTTCACTATCATATCTTTTAATTCTTTTATATCTTCTGTAGCATAGCTCCGTTTAATAGTAAATTTCCTATCATATCTATCATATGTTTCACTAGAACTTCTAGAATGTTCTATGCTATATTTATCTTGATTTATTATAATAATAGTATGATAACTTTTTCTTAAGTTATTATCTTTCTTACGTAAAATTAAAGCTAATGATTCGTGAGGTAACTCTGCTACTACATCAGTAGGCTCATAATAATAGTATAAATCATAGAATTCATTTTTCTTGAAGAACTCCATAAGTTCTTCTTTAAGTTCTGAATTAATTAACATTTTTAAAACTCCTAAATAAAGGCTAGTTATTATGTTATCATAATAGCTAGCCTCATATGTTTATAAACTCGGCTGTATTTCAGTAAGACGATATTGCAGACAAGTCGTTAACTCATCTGGAGTATACATCTTATCTTTAATAAATACAGGACAAGAGGCATAGTTTTCCAGTCTTACTGGATTACCTTCTTGGTCAACTATTAATTCTATACCGTATCCTAGATTAATCCAGAGATTTGATTTACTATCAAATGGTTCATCTGGATATTCAGGTATTATACTAAACATTCTGGGGTGAACACTATTACCCTTATGAATTTGAGGATAAATTAAATCATTTTCTGTTAGTGGTAATAAATGCCATCTACCCCAATTATCTCGTAAATATTTTCCAGGCTTAAGCATACCATACTTAACTATAGACTTAAGCCCGTCTTCTACTATTCCACAAGTATCTAATCCAGGATACTCTTGGAGATAGTATAAAAGGTTGTACAGATGTTTTATCATCTTTAACTCCATATATTTACATATGTTTTATTAATATTTAAGATTAACTTCTTTATTATAAATATAAAAGACAGAGTAGGTAAAGGAGTAAACCCTACTCTGTCTACTTACCCAATGTCTATTGGTTATATTTTCTATTTAGTCAAATGAGGTATCAAATTACTAAATCTTGTTATTACTCTCTCTTATTTTAATCTTCTTTGAGAACATTAGTTAAATCCATCGGCTCAAATGAGCGTTGGATATTAATATTGAACATCTCACAGTTATTCATAATAGCTGTGATTACTATGTGTTCAATAACTTCAATACTTCTAAACAATTGGTTCTTATAATGATATTCAATCCAATGAGGATTTTGGATATGAAATATCATATAACGGGTATACTGATATGGTAATTTCTTAATTTCTAATTCAATTTTATGTGTACTATAATCACCATATCTTTTACCCTGAAACGAGAACTCATCTGTTGAGGGTATCTCGTGAAACTTCTTTACCATCTCTGTATCAATAATATTATTATTGTACAGAGTATTAATGAATTCTTTCCAATACATATCTGCTCCTAAAATCATATTTCAATTTTAAGGGGTCAAATATTCGTTTTATAGAGTTTTTATAAATTTTAGAGTAGGAATACTACTCAGATTTATTTCACACTATAGAAATAATTTTTGACCCCTTAGATTTAAAATTTAGATGATGATAACATCTTTTAAATTTTTAAAGCCAAGTTCTTCTACTTTACTTACGAGTTCTTCATAAGACTTTGAAGTCTTAATTAACTCTTTTATTTTTGTATCATTATCATCATCTATATTATCTGTTTTAATATAGAAATAATTTTTCTTATTATAGTTAAATACCTCAAAAGGTATTTTATCTAATAATAATGTTCCTAAGATATTCTTATAAGCAGAGCTTATAAA